>OBMK010000582.1_pt1 | contig 35046 bp, 33 predicted proteins | sample 1539081 | NCBI WGS metagenome assembly OBMK01 (sample SAMEA3355528, study PRJEB22509) | marine metagenome | biome: marine; feature: river plume; material: water | place: USA | collected 2010-08-07 | depth 0.5 m | reverse complement strand
CGTTGTGGTCGGTTGAGGCTTTGTATGCTGCCATGTACTTTTGGCCAAACTCCTTCAATTGGGGCGCCTCGGTGGTCAGACCCACGTGCGCCTTGGCACCATTGGCAGCATCGCCGGCCAACTCAATGACTTTCTGACCCGTCAGTGTAGTCTCGCCGATGATGGGCTTATTCCATCCTTGCTTACGCAATGTTTGCAACAAACGCGCTGATTCTTCCTCGTTCAAGTAAACAAATAACGCATCCGCGCCACTGTTTTTGGCATTCAAAACCGCTGCGGTGAAGTCAACTTGCCCTTGATCGGTCGAGATGTCCGCCACGATACTGGTGCTGCTGCCCTCCATGAGCTTCTTCATGGTGTCTCGGCCGCCTTTGCCGAAGTCGTTGTTGACGTAGATAACAGCCAGCTTCTTTGAGATACCGTTGATGTAACGCGCGACTTTCGGGAAGGAAACGCTCTGGCCAAACGAAGTGCGGAACACATACGGGTTGCCCTGTTGAGTAACAGCTGCGCCCTCGCCACCGGTGAAGTTCGGTACACCACCGCGGCGGCTTTCTGCTTGCGACACCATGATGGAGCCAGAATAAACAGGGCCGAAGATGGCGAAAACGTCATTGTCAACGGCCTTTTGTGTCAAGCCTTTGGCAACACCTGGGTTGGTTTGGGTGTCCTCGGTGGTGTATTCGATTTTTTTACCGAGAATACCGCCCTTCGCGTTGATCTCTTTGATGGCGAGTTCTGCACCGTTTTTAAAGTTGGTGCCAGCGGTGGTTCCGGGACCTGACAACTCCACAATGTTGGCGAACTTGACCGTGTCGGCTGCGTGTGTCACGGCCATGCTACTTAGCAGGGTCGCGGCAGCAAGGGCCTTGAGAACAAAACGCTTTTTCATCATTTATCTCCTGTTGTTTCAATTGGCAGAGGTGCCGTCGTTTGACGTTGGCGCATGATTACGCCGAACGTGTGTCAGTTTAGGTGGACGAAGTCTGGTGACAACCCCTTCCTGGTGTTTTTTGGCCGAATAGCGGTGCATTTTGTCCGATATTCGGCCAAAATAAGGGTAATAACTGATAAGGGTTTCGCAATGAAATCAGCGGATACACGGTCACCGATGGCTTACCGGGATGACCCCAAAAATTGGGTGGCTGGCCTGGAAAAGGGTTTGGCTATCTTTGATGTTTTTGACGCCGAGCACTCGCGGTTTACTGCGACAGAGATTGCAAAACTGTGTGGTTTGTCTCGGACTGCAGCCAGACGATACCTCAACACCTTGATCGGCTTGGGGTTCTTTTCAACGGATGGAAAGCTGTACTGGTTGACCCCGAAAATCATGCGTCTGGGTTCCGCCTACCTGGAGTCCGCACGCCTGCCCCGGCTTGTGCAGCCTGCGCTTCAGAGTTTGGCCGCCAGTACGCAGGAAATCAGCTACGTCTCGATTTTGGATGGCCATGACGTGGTCTACATTGCCCGCAATGGGTCGAATCGCAGTATGAATACGGGCTTTGTGTTGGGCGCACGCATACCGGCCCACACCACGGCAGCAGGCCAGCTACTCTTGGCCTTGCAAGGAAATGAGGCGATTGATGCGTGGCTGGCCAGCAAACCATTGCACACCTACACGCCGTTCACGTTGACCAACCCCGACCAAATGCGCGCGCATTTGCAAGGGTTACGCCGTCAAGACTGGGCAGTTTCAGAACAGCAGTTTGACTTGGCCTATCGGGGCGTTGCCGTGCCGCTGCGAGACAACCGTGGCCAGGTCTTAGCTGCCCTCAATATCTCTATGCCGATGGGCAATGAGTCCACCGAACACGCTGTTAGTCGCGTGTTGCCACAAATGCAGGAAACCGCGCAACGCCTGCGCCAGTTGCTCTAAAGAACGGAGGCGAACTGGCAACGGCACATCACGCTGTGGTTTTTGCGGCAGCCCAAGCCGCCTCTTGCATGACGCGCCACATGACCTTTCCGCTGCCGCTCTTGGGAATGGCATCCACAAAGCGAACGCTTCGTGGCGCCTTATAGACCGCCATTTCTTGGCGCGCCCATTCAATGAGCGCGGCCTCAGTGAGGTTCATGCCTTCGCGGGTAACAACAACCGCGTGCACACGTTCGCCGCTGTAGTCATCTGGGATGCTGATGATGCAAGCCTCGGCAACCGCGGGGTGCTTGAACAGCATGGCTTCGACTTCAGCGGGCCAAACCTTGTAGCCACTCACATTGATCATCCGTTTCAGCCGGTCAGTCATGAAGAAATAGCCCGACTCGTCGATCCGTCCGAGATCGCCGGTTCGGAAGTAGCGCACACCGTCGACGGTTACAAATGCGGCCTCTGTGGCATCGGGTCGCCCCCAGTAACCATCAAACACCATCGGGCCTTGAATGAGGATTTCGCCTGGGGTGTCCGTTGGTAAAGGGCTCAGGGTCTCTGGATCGACAACGATCGCGTTGGCATCCATGTACGGCACCCCCAAGCACTGTTGTTTGGTCGCGTGTGATGGGTTGCTGTGGGTCGGTCCACACGTTTCGGTGAGACCATAAGCCTCGCAATAGCGCAGTTGGTATAGGTCCCACAGTCGCTGTGCAATGGCTTGCGGCATGGCCGCGCCGCCGCCGCCGATGTACTCCAGGCTAGAAAGGTCGTATTGATCCGCGTTTTGACTGGCCAGCAAGTCGATCACCATGGTCGGAATATTGATCCAATGGGTGACCTGCCACCGGCGAATCGTCGCGCCACCGTAGTCACGATCCCATCGCGGAAGGATGACCATGGTGGCGCCTGCTGCGATCGTGCTGTGTAAGCCAATGACCAATCCGGTAATGTGGAACATCGGAACCGCCACCAAACTGATGCTCTCTGGTGTGAAGTGTTTCCACAGGTTCATCGCATGCGCGTTGTACATCACGGTTCGTTGCGGATGCATGCAACCTTTGGGAACACCAGTCGTTCCGCTGGTGTACGGGAGTATGGCTAAGTCGTCAGGCCCATTTTGAATGGGCTCGGGTGTGGCGGTACAGGCCATCGCTACACGCCAATCATGAACCGTAGCGCCTCCCCAATCGGGCGAGGGAACGGGGGCGGCCAGCCAGTCACGCCACGCCGCGGGAAGGGGTAAGTCTGGCGCATCAGTGCCTGTCAATGCGTCCGCGTAATGGGCACTGATAACGTGTGTGAGTTGATGTGTCGGATCAAGTTGGCTGTTTGCCTCAGCCAGATGGGGGGCCAAATCATCGGCTACAACAGCCAGACGAGCACCTGCATCGGTAACCGTATGGGCTAATTCGTGTGCACGGTTCATGGGGTTGACCGGCACAACAACCGCGTCAGCCCGCAAGATTGCGAAATGCGCAATCACCAATTGCGGGCAATTTTGCATCATCAGCAAGACACGATCACCGCGTTTCAGGCCAAGCTGCTGCATGAAAGCAGCCATGCGTTCAACTTGTTGTAGCAGTGACGCGTAGGTGGTTTTGCGTCCCAAAAAAACCAAGGCGGTTTTATCCGGGTAGCGTCGGGCACTGGTCAATAAGTTGTCAATTAGCGGGGTGGCAGGGGCCCGCAAATGACGGGGGACTCGGGGTGGCCAATAAGCTGGTTTTAAGGTTTGGGGCATGCGCGATTTATGCACGCGCTCCCCCAAGCTGTCAACTGGTTATGAGACAGTCTTTGTCATCACAGCGCCTGCAGTCGCATGCGTGCTGGGATCGACCAGAATCAAACTCCCGAGGCCTCGGTGTTGGTCGTATGGCCGCACCGGAAGCGGACTTTGAAACTTTAACTGTACGACGCCAATGTCATTGACTTGTAAGCGATCTGCTTCGATTGTTGCCAGCGTTTGAATATCGATTTGGTGGTCAATCGCGATAACCCTTGCTTTGGTCCAGCGGTGTCCGTGCAGCGCCCAATACGTATCGCCGATGTTCACGGGACGCTGATCCAGCCAAGCCACGGTCGCGGTGATCTGGGTCGTCGCGTGATCGCAGCCGCTGGGCGTCAGCCAGTCGCCTCGGGAGACGTCAATCTCGCGGTCGAGCACCACGCCATAGCTGTGGTTTGCCGTGGCAGGTTCGGTGGCGAGTGCGCGTCTTACGGTGTCGCGCAAATCAGCAATGCGGGCAGTTTGTCCACTTGGGTGTACCTGGAGTTCATCGCCCACACGCAGGTTGCCGGCAAGTAATTGACCCCAGTAAATGCGTCGTCCCGTATGGGTCGATGAGTTGCCTTCTGGGCGTTCCACCCATTGGACGGAAAAGTGCGCTGTATGTTCGGCGCCGAGCGATGGGGTCGGTTCTGTCGGCTCAAGGGTCTCCAGTACCTCAAGCAGGCTCGGCCCATGGTAGTCGGCCCAGCCAGGTTCGCTGCTAACCACGTTGTACCCGGCCAGTGCCGACACTGGTAAAACGGCTTTTGGCGTGACACCAGCAGCGACACAGAACGCGTGAAGTGCCGCCTTGATGGTGTCAAAGGCTCGGTTAGGGGATGTCACGGCATCAAGCTTGTTGACGGCAAAAATGATTGTGGGGATACGCAGCAGTTGTAACAGCAGGGTGTGCCGCCGGGTTTGTGGCAGCAGGGTGCAGTCGCTACTTTGCCAGTCGATTTTTGTGGCGTCGACCATCACAATTGCGGCATCTGCGTGACTGGCAGCTGTGACCATGTTGCGCGTGTATTGCTCGTGACCAGGGGTGTCGCCGATGATGAATTTCCGGGCGGGGGTTGAAAAATAGCGCCAAGCCACGTCGATCGTGATGCCCTGCTCGCGCTCGGCCTGCAGGCCGTCAGTAAACGCGGCGAGATCAGGGGTATCCGCTTTGCCACCCTTGGTACTGGCATGAGAGGCACTGGCCAATTGATCAGCCAAGATGGCTTTGCTGTCTAACAGCAGACGACCAATCAAAGTGCTTTTGCCGTCATCGACCGAGCCGCATGTGATGAATTTAAGTGTGTTCATTGGGAGGATCCTGTGCTGCCGAGTGCTGGGTTGGTAAATTTAAAAGTAGCCCTCTGCCTTGCGCTTCTCCATGGAGGCTTCGGAGGTTTGATCATCCATGCGGGTGGCACCACGCTCACTGACGGTCACGCCTAAGGTCTCAATCACGATGTCAGTCGCGTTGGCGGCGTGACTTTCAACGGGGCAGGTACAGGTGATATCGCCGACGGTGCGGAATCGGACTTGACGAGTCTCGATCGTCTCGCCCGTTTTCGCCGGTGTGAGCGGCGTGACGGGTACCCACAGCCCTTTGCGTTGAACCACACTTCGAGGGTGGCTGTAATACAAGGACGGCAGCTCGATTCGTTCGCGGGCGATGTACTGCCACACGTCGAGCTCAGTCCAATTGGAGATGGGGAACACTCGGAAGTGTTCCGATGGGTGGTGACGCGTGTTGAACAACTGCCAAAGTTCAGGACGTTGTGACTTGGGCTGCCATTGGCCGAAGCTGTCGCGGTGGGAAAAAATACGCTCTTTGGCACGGGCCTTTTCCTCGTCGCGGCGGGCACCGCCCATGAGTGCATCGAATTTGAACTCTTCGATTGCTTCAAGCAAAGTCACAGACTGATAGGCATTACGCGACTCCTGGGGATCGCGCAGCCTGACAGTGCCCTTTGCAATCGAGGATTCAACATGCCGCACGATGAGTTGGGCACCCAGCTCGGCCGCACGTTGATCTCGAAACGTGGTGACCTCTGGGAAATTATGGCCCGTGTCAATCATGAGCAGCGGGAACGGCAGGCGTCCGATGCCAAAGGCCTTTTCAGCGCACTTCAGCATCACCAAAGAGTCTTTACCACCCGAAAAAAGCAGTGCGGGGCGTTCGAAGTTGGCGACGACTTCGCGCAATAAATAAATTGTTTCTGCCTCAAGACTATCTAGGTGTTGATCACTCAGGGTTGTCAGTGAGTCAGTGTGAGGGACGCGTGCGTTCATGATGAAATTCCTGTAGTTTTGACGTGCAAGCCGCATTCTTTGGCGACGGAGGTACCGTCTTCGGTTTCCCACCACCAGCGCCCCGCGCGAAAGTCTTCGCCAAGGCTGACCGCGCGCGTACAAGGCTCGCAACCAATGCTCGGATAGAAGGCATCGTGGAGGGCGTTGTAAGGCAGTTGATGGGTCTCGATAAATGCCCAAACATCACCAAATGTCCAGTCGGCGAGTGGGCTGAGTTTTACGGGGGTCTGGTTGTCGTCGAGAGGGGTAATGTCGGCACGATTAAGCGACTGGTCTCGGCGCAACCCGGTGACCCAGCCTGTTTGGCCCGCGAGCGCACGCTTCAGGGGTAACAGCTTGCGCACATTGCAGCACGTCAAGCGGGCGGCCTTTGATTCAAAAATACCTCTGCTGCCAACGGCCAAATCCAGTGCAACGAGTTGTTGTGGATCTGGATCGAAAGCTTCGATTTCGATACTGAAGCGCTGGTTGAGCACCTTCACCAAGGCCAGCGTCTCCGCGTGCAGTACGCCCGTGTTCAGCACGAACACACGGGCCGGATTCACAGCGTCAAACCAGCCGGCCATGTGCAGCAACTGCGTGACCACAACGTCCTCTGCGCCCAGGCTGTGGGCTTGTGTCCATGCCCCCTCAAAGCGCGCTCGCGCCTCCGCAAGCAGTGACAGGCTGCGCGCGACTTTCGTTTCTAAATCGGCGCTGGGTGAACGGTAACGTTGAATAGCGAGCATAAAAATTGAGGGTGTATTGCAGGCGCCTACCAAGCCATTAGCTTGATTCCGACAGCCGCTAAAAGGGTGGAAAGAATCCCGCGCGTTACCAGTGGATTGAGGTATCCGAGTAGACGACTTCCCAGCCAGATACCTGGTAGTGACCCACTGACAAGTAGGGCGAGCAAATGCCAGTCGACGTTGCCTAAATGCGCGTGCCCGAGGCCCGCGATAGCGGTCAGAGGAACGGCGTAGGCGAGGTCAACCGCGACGACGCGTTTGGGGGCGAGGTGTGGATAAATCAGCAGTAATACGGCGACGCCAATCGCACCCGCGCCGACCGAGGTCAACGTGACGATGACACCAATGGCAGCCCCGAACAGCGTGGGTAGTGCCCAATGGCGGGGCGTCGCATGGTCTGTCTGCAGAGCCGCGGATGATGCGTGGCGCGACACGGCAACGTTGTAGAGACTGGCGATGGCAGTGAAGAACAGCGCGCCGCCCAAAACGTGCCGGATCAGCGACTCGGTTTCGGGACTGCTGGGGCCCAACCATTGAATGGAAACAGTCGTCAGGAGGGTGGCAGGAATCGCACCCGCGCACAGCGCAGCCACTGCGCGCCACGCGACTTGGCGGCTGAGGGCTAGCTTCAGTGTGCCCCCGAACTTGGTGATCGCCGCGAACAACAAATCCGTGCCGACTGCCGTGGCAGGCGTGACACCAAACCCCAATATAAGCAGTGGTGTCATGAGCGAGCCACCGCCGACCCCTGTGAGGCCGATGATGGCCCCAATGATCAGACCGCTGGCAATGAGTGCGACTTCTTGCATGGCTGGGACTGTAGCCAAGAAGCCCTAAAAACCAAACGACAGAATGTCTATATCGATATGGGAAAAACGTTATAAGCGCCCATCCACGGTCGTTAGGACACGATTTGTTCGCCTAGAAGCGGATCGCCCAAAGTAAAAATGAGATGCTGAAAAAAGACAGGATGGTGGTGACGAGTGCAGCCGCAGCGCCCATATCCTCTTGGCCATATCGCTGCGCCAACGCGGTGTAAATTCCCATCATTGGCATGGCACAGACCAATAGCGCCGCCTCTTTGAGTGCAGGGTCATTAATGGTCACGAACGTGGTGATCAGCGCAATCATGAGGGCAGGGTGCACGATGAGCTTGCCCACAGCGATGCTTGCGATCGCGCGACGCATGCCCGTCAATTGAAGACCAACGAGAGAGCCACCAATCACAAACAGGGACAAAGCGGCACTCGATGCCGAGAATATGTGAACAGTCCGCGCAATGGGATCGGGCAACGACCAACCAAACAAGGCAAATGAGAAGCCCGCTGCAATGCTCCAAATCATGGGGTTACGTCCCAAACTCCGCAGGGTATGGCGAAGCACAACGGGCCATATTTCAGTGCGGTTGCCGCGCTCGGCTAAAGCCAAAAGTAAGGGAATGATCAAGAGGTTTTCAACCAGCATGTTGAGCGCCAATGCGACGCCTGCCGTTTGGGAGCCCAGTGTGATCAGCATGAGTGGGTAGCCGACGAAACCGCTGTTGGAGCAGCTGGTCCCCATGGCGAAGATCGCGCTGGCTGTTGGCGTTCGGCCCAATATGCGGCGTGCCCACAGCACGCTGAGCGCGACCATTAGCAGTGTCGCGATGGCATAGGCGGTGATGTAATTTGGGTTAAAGATCTCGTCAAAGGTGCGCTGCGAGAAGGTGTTGAAAAGCAGCGCTGGCAGCGCAATGTGCAGGGTAAAGCGCCCGAATAACCGCATGTCACTGCGGTCAAAAATCCCCATGCGTGTAACCCCATAGCCCAATGCAATGGCGAGGTAAATTGGGCCCGTGATGGACAGAATGTCGAGTGCGGTGTTCACAGCTTACCCATTGGAGTGGGCATTATTTTTTAATATCAGTACCAGTCGGCTGATCGTGTATCCAGCAAGGGAAAGGCACTGTAAACGCTGGGGGAGGTGACGACTGGCGCTGCCTGCAGCATGGCGGGGTCGCCGGTGGCCCAGTCGGTCATACCCAGCAGACTCATGCACTGCTTGATTTCGATTTCAAGTAGCTCGAGCATGCGCACGGCACCTGGTATGCCGCCGGCCGCTAGTGCCCAGCATTGAAGGCGGCCCAATCCAACCACATCAGCACCCAAAATCTTGGCTTTCACGATGTCGGTGCCTCTGCAAAAACCACCATCAATCCAAACCGGTACTTGCCCCTTAACCGCCCGCGCGATCTCAGGTAGTGCGTCGAGGGTACCCATGCCATGGTCGAGTTGACGACCGCCGTGGTTAGAGACGTAAACCAAATCAATGCCGTGGTCGATGGCGATTTCGGCATCCTCCGCGGTCATGATGCCTTTTAGACCGAGGGGTATTGAGGTGCGAGCGCGGATGCGGGCGATGTCTTTCCAGGTGAGTTGGGCTTGGTGTTCGCGTCCGGGCACGCCAACGCGGCGGGTGTTGTCCTTGGCAATGTCCCGTTCACGGCGGCTGTAGACGGCTGAATCGACTGTCAGAACCATGCCGCAATACCCGTGTGTTTGGACTGCTTCCACCTTTTCGTCAATCCACCGGGCATCGCCATGCACATACAGCTGGTACCAACGATTGGCATCGGGCGCCGCCTCCGCCACCGCTGAGAGGTCGGGCTTGCAGACCGAGCTCAGCATGCTGAGACAACCAAACGCCTCTGCGGCTTTGGTGGCTGCCACAGCGCCTTGCAGATCAAACAGTTCCAAGCTACCGACCGGGGCCAGACAGACGGGGAGGCGAAGCGTTCGCTCAAAGGCCTTTGTATTGGCGCTCGTTTGGCTAACATCCCTCAGCACGCGGGGTCTGAAGCCAATCGCATCGAGTGCGTAGCGATTACGCTTGAGTGTGGTCTCTGTTTCCGTTCCACCTGCGATATAGTCCCACGCATCCAGGTTGAGTTTTTGCTGTGCCTTGCGAACCATTTGGTGCAAGGTCTGCCAATTTGGCGTGGAGTCGTTTGAAGCAGTCATCGGGGCCGTTTGCGTGTCGCGCTAACATAGATGTCGCTGATCGTACCGTGTTTATTTCTATTTATCGGACACCAAATGGACATTTCGTATAGCCCTGAAGTCGTGCGTCAACTGGCACCCACTGGCGTGTTACGGGCGGGTATCAATCTCAGTAATTTTTTGCTGGTTACTGGCAAAACGGCGGACGGAGACCCTGTGGGTGTCGCGCCTGACATGGCCAAGGCCATCGCAGACCATTTGGGCGTTGGGTTGAAATTGGTACCTTTTACGGGCCCCGGCCTCCTGGCAGATGCCGCCGTTGATGATGTGTGGGATATCGGCCTAATTGGTGCCGAGCCTGCCCGCGCAACACACATCAACTTTTCAGATGCGTACGTGGAAATCGAGGCCACCTATTTGGTATGGGCTGATAGCGCCTTCCAAACGGCGCAGGATTTAGATGCGGCGGGTGTGCGCATCGCCGTATCCGAAAGAACGGCCTATGACCTCTGGTTGGTTCGTAACATCCAGCACGCCGAGCTGGTTCATCGACAGGGTTTTGATGCCGCCAAAGAGGCGTTCATCAATGAGAAATGTGAGGCGTTGGCCTGTTTGCGCCCAGCCCTGTTAAAGGACGTGCAAACAATCGCGGGCACGCGTATTGTTTCGGGACGCTTCACAGCGATCCAGCAAGCCATTGGCACACATCGGCGCCACGCCGAAGCCGCTGCTTTTCTGCAGCGGTTCTCACAACACGCAATTGCGTCAGGCTTGGCGGCGTCGTTAATTAGCAAGCACCAAGTTGAGGGACTCAGCGTCGCGCCACTGGCTTAGCCGAGGCTCGGGTTGACCAGCACTTTGGCGTTGGTTGCACGTTGGTTATAAATCGCGACGTGGCGAAGATCAATCATGTCGCTCAAGCTGATCTCGGTGGTGTAGTTGCTCGCAAAGGTGGTGGTGATCTCGGCCATCACGCGCGCGCGTAGCGCCCGATTGGCATCTTCGCCCAGCATCGATAGGTACTGAAAAACAAGCCAACCGCCAACTGCCCACGACATACCGTAGCTTCGGGTGAGCTCTGTTGGGCGCACATCAAGGCCGCCGTAGAGGTAGACTTGTTTTTTAACGGGTGAACCATAGCGGCTGTAGGTTGTCAGTGTCCGGCTCAACGCGGCCTCCATGGCCGTCAGTATTTGGTTTGCCAGCGTACCGCCCCCCGTGGCATCGAAGGCGAGGGTGGCCCCCGTGGCGTCGATTGCCGCCGTGAGATCGCTCATGAACGTCGGCGAACTGCTATCGCACACATGCGTTGCACCCAGCTGTTTTAATAGCGTGACTTGCTCCGGGCGCCGCACGATATTCACCAATTCAATCCCGTCTGCCTTACACAGGCGGTTGAGCATCTGCCCCAAATTGGAGGCCGCCGCCGTATGAACCAGCGCACGGTGACCTTCGCGTTTGAGTGTCTCGATGAAACCCAAGGCGGTGAGTGGATTGACAAAACACGAGGCGGCTTGCGCGGCACTGACCCCCTCCGGCACTTCTAAACAGTCCGCCGCTTTAACCACGCGGTGTTGGGCATACATTCCGCCCGCAATGACCGCGACAGTGCGTCCCATAAGCGCTTGCGCACGCGCATCGGACCCTGCCGCAATCACCCGTCCAGCGCCTTCATTGCCGACGGGCATGGGTTGGTCTACGCGCCCCTGAACGCCCGCCACCCCTCGGGGTGAGACTTGCGCGCGAAGGCACTTTTGTGCGGCGTCAGATACGGCTGTCTGCATGTCTGCTGGGCCAAACAGCAAGCCAATGTCCGACGGATTGATAGGTGTGGCTTCGACAGCGATGACGACCTCGTCGGGTGCAGGACTGGGTATGGCGTGCGCCTCCAATCGAACCTCCAACGTACCACTCCCGAGAATGGTTGAACGCAACTGCAGACTGGATGTGGAGTTAGGCATGGTGAATCCTTTGTGGTGTTGAGCGACGCATGAGTGACCCCCCTAATTTAAGAGATTGAGAGGCGCTGGCATAATTTTGGTTGACGCGCGTGCGACGCGCGGCCTGATATCGATCATGGAATTCAATCAACTAAGGACCTGCAATGAACACACAACCCTCTGGGCTACAAATCGAAGACACCATTGTTGGCGAGGGCGATGAGGCCACCGCCGGTAAGAACGTGGTTGTCCACTATACGGGGTGGTTGTACAACGACGGCCAACAGGGCGGCAAGTTTGACTCCAGTAAAGACCGCCGTGACCCATTCACCTTTCCGCTGGGTGGCGGAATGGTCATTAAAGGTTGGGACGAGGGGGTCGTTGGCATGCGTGTTGGCGGTGCCCGAACACTGATCATCCCCCCCGAGATGGGCTACGGTGCACGCGGTGCAGGCGGTGTGATTCCGCCAAACGCGACGCTTAAATTCGAAGTCGAGTTATTGGCGGTTTTGGGTTAACCCAACCAGTGGCGCACGAGTTCTCTGAACCCGTCGCCACTGCGCCCCTCAGTGACGTATTGCGGTGGGGTAGTCATTCGGTCTAAGAACGCCCTGACATTTGAGACACCAACCGAGTTAGGAAAGTAACCAAACATGGGTGCATCGTTTGGTGAGTCACCAGCGTAAATAAATTGATCACGGTGTGTATCGAGATCAAGACCGTAAAGCTCCTGTACGAGTCGCCGGGACATACTCAACTTGTCATGTTCGCCGAACCAACCGTTGACGTGTATCGAACTCACCTTAGCGGTCATGCCTGCCGAGGTCATGATGTGTTCTATGCGGCTAACAGCCTCAGGGGGTAAGGCATCGACGTCCTCGCAGTAGTCGATCGCCAGATCGTAAAGTCGGCAAAACTGGTCCGATGCGACCGATGCACCTGGCACCTGCGCCAAGACTGATTCAGCGACTGCCTCAATACGCCGACGGTTATCGAGGCGCGCGCGTGCATCCATGGAATGACAAGTCTTTAGCCGGCGTGATGGTCGGTCATACCAACAATAGAATGCGCCGTTCTCTCCGATAACGGCATCGACAGGCCACATACGCGCGATGTGGTCACACCAGCCAGCGGGCCGACCAGTCGTTACGATGACTCGTTTACCCGCTTGTTTGGCGTCATCAAGTGCTTGATAGGCAGACGCCGTCAATGCGCCGTCCGTCGTTATGGTGTCATCGATATCGGTGACTAACGTATGGATGCGCGACGCATCCGATCTGGGCATTTCGTTAAGTGACTTCAAGAGCAGAAATTAATTCGGTTAATTCACTCGGGCTTGAAGAGGTCAACCCGGTCGGTGATGATGCCATCCGTACCGAGCTTTAGCAGACGATCGACATCGGTTTGCGTATTGACCGTGTAGCTGAGCGCTCTCAGTCCCTGTCGCTTCAGGGCACCGACATTCTCCTGATTCCAAAGCTTATGCTGGCAGACGACGGCGACACAGCCGAGATCAACTGCGACATCCAGCCAATCGGCAGGGAGGGTATCCATCAATAAACCAAGTGGCAAGTCCGGCTGCGCCTGTTTTGCGCTGAGCAAGGCCTCCACATCAAAGGATGTGAGCAATGGTGGGGTGGGCTGGGCTTCCCAAAGCCTGCTGACCGCGTTTGCGATTACTTTACCAGTGAGGCGACCGCGACCTGGGGTAGGCTTAATCTCAATATTCAAAAGACTTTGGCTGGCGAAGCACCATTGGGCCAGCGCTTCGAGGGTGGGTAACCGCTCGCCCACAAACGCCTCGCTATGCCATGCACCGGCGTCCAGCGTGAGAAGACTTTCTATAGGGTAATCGCCCCCCGTGGCACTCGATGTTGGCCCCCACAGCGCTGTTTGATTGGTGGTTCGCGTTAATGTGCTGTCATGCAGCAGAAACGGCGTGTCATCGGCACTTAGTTTGACGTCGCATTCAAACATTCGGTAGCCGTAGCTTGAACCCAAATTGAATGCAGCGATCGTATTTTCAGGGGCAAGTTTCCCTGCGCCACGGTGCGCAATCCACCTTGGATATGGCCAGTTTTGTGGTGACACGGACTCGCGTGTCATGCTGTAAGCTCCCGTCGTTGACCCGTAGCAGCGTCAAAGTAGTGCACCTTGCCTGGTCGCGCTGTTACATGGATCGTGCTGCCTACTGCAGGCTGGGCTGCAGACTCTTCGGTGCGAATCGTCACCATTTCATCTGCCGCACCGTGGAGCCAGCGGCCATAGATCAGACGTTCTGCGCCAAGTAACTCAATTGCATCAACCCGCAGTGCCCAACCGTTGTCAGTAATATCCAAATGCTCAGGCCGGACGCCGACGATGGTGCCATGCGGCGCGTCGGGTGCAGCCTTCAATAAATTCATTGCTGGTGAGCCGATAAAGCTGGCCACGAAAGTGGTCGCAGGCCTGTTGTATACCTCCTCTGGCGTCCCAAACTGCTCCATGACCCCGGCGTTCATCACGATCATGCGCTGTGCCAGCGTCATGGCTTCAACTTGATCGTGTGTAACAAATAAACTCGTTATTCCTAACTCACGATGCAGCTTCTGGATCTCGAGGCGCGTTTGTGCACGCAGCTTCGCATCAAGGTTTGATAGCGGTTCATCAAACAAGAATACCTGCGGCTGGCGCACGATAGCGCGCCCCATCGCGACGCGCTGCCGTTGCCCTCCAGATAATTGACGCGGCTTCCGGTCTAAAAATGGCGTGATCTCGAGGATGTCAGCGGCCTTGGATACGCGGGCTTTGATCTCAGCGATGTCCATCTTGGCTATCTTGAGTCCATAAGCCATGTTGTCGAACACAGTCATGTGGGGGTAAAGCGCGTAGTTTTGAAAAACCATAGCGATATCCCGCTTTGCAGGCTCTAGGTTATTGACGACTCGGCTACCAATCCGAATTTCACCTTCGGAGACCTCCTCTAAACCTGCGACCATACGAAGGAGCGTGGACTTTCCGCATCCAGATGGCCCGACGATCACGACAAACTCACCGTCTTGGATGACGGCATTGACGCCATGGATGACTTGGTTGCTGAGCTTTCCGCTTCCGTAGCGTTTGATAATGTTACTTAGTTCAATTGAAGCCATTGTTTATTTCTCAGTATCGACCAGTCCCTTGACGAACCACTTTTGCATCAAAATCACAACGAGTGCGGGCGGCAACATTGCAAGAATGGCTGTCGCCATCACTAGATTCCACTCCGTCAGTGCATCACCGCCTACGATCATTCGTTTGATGCCGATGACGGCTGTGTACATTGATTCATCGTTTGTGATTAAGAGTGGCCACAAATATTGGTTCCATCCATAAATGAATTGGATGACGAATAACGCCGCAATACTGGTTGCGGATAGAGGCAGCAGTACATCTTTGAAAAAGCGCAATGGACCCGCACCATCCATCCGTGCAGCTTCAACCAATTCATCAGGAATCGTCAGAAAAAATTGTCTAAACAAAAAAGTGGCCGTTGCTGAGGCTATGAGGGGAAGGGTCAATCCGGCGTAGCTATCGAGCATGCCCAAGTCAGCAACGACTTTGTATGTCGGGATGATGCGGACCTCAACCGGCAACATCAATGTGACGAAAATCATCCAGAAGAAGAAATGCCGTAAGGGGAACCGGAAGTAGACGATCGCGAAAGAGCTGATGATTGAAATTGCAATCTTTCCAGAGGCAATAACCAGGGCCATGACCAAACTGTTAAACAGCATTGGGCCAACAGGTGCAGTCGATCCGCGTGTTGAACCGCCTGTTAGCACTTGCGCGTAGTTATTCCAAAACTGGTCGCCTGGCAGCATCTGCATCGGCACCTCTAGCACTTGCTCAACGGTGAGCGTTGATGCGATGAATGTGACGTATAGCGGGAATGCAACCACCACGATGCCGATAATCAGGCCAGCATGGGTCAAAAAAGTTAGGAGAGGGCGACGCTCGACCATATCAGTAGTTCACCTTTCTCTCGACAAAGCGGAATTGGACCACCGTTAATGCGATGACGATCAGCATCAATATCGCGGACTGGGCTGAAGAACCGCCCAAATCGGCTGATTTCACGCCATCGACAAACACCTTGTAGACCAAGATTTGAGTTGAGCTGGCTGGGCCGCCACCGGTGGTGGCGTCGATCACGCCGAATGTGTCGAAAAAGGCATAAACGATGTTTACAACGAGAAGGAAGAAGGTAGTTGGTGAGAGGAGGGGGAAGACAATCGTCCAGAATCGTTTCACGGGCCCTGCGCCGTCGAGGGCCGCGGCCTCGATGAGTGAGCGCGGGATAGACTGCAGCCCTGCCAAAAAGAAGAGGAAGTTATAGGAAATTTGCTTCCAAATGGAGGCTATCACGACCAACAACATGGCTTGGTCGCCGTGCAGGACCCAATTCCAATTGATATCAAACTGTTTCAATACGAAGGTTACGATGCCGATGGAGGGTGCAAACAAAAAGCCCCATAGCACCCCAGCGACCGCGGCAGCGACCGCGTAGGGCCATATCAGCAACGTTTTGTAGGCGAGGGCGCCTTTGACAACACGGTCGGCCATAACGGCTAGCAGCAGTGCGATAGCGATACCGCCTGACGCGACTAAAAGTGAAAAGATAGCGGTGGTTTTAAACGAGTCTAAGTAAGCGCTGTCATTCAGAAGGTATTCAAAGTTTTCTAGTCCAGCAAAAGTGACGTTCATACCAAACGCGTCCTGGCGCTGAAAGGCATAGAACAGAGCCTGACCGGCTGGCCAAAAAAAGAACACTACCGTAATGATTAGCTGTGGGGCAACCAAAAGGTAAGGTAGCCAGCTGGATCGAAAGACAACGCGTTTTTCCATAAATGGATTTGAGTGTAGGCAGTTAAAAACCCAGGCTTTACGCGTAAGGCGCGCGGCCTGGGTTCGGTTCTAAAAGAGCTTAGCTGCCTTTGTTCGTCGCTTCGAACTTGCGCAGAATTTCATTTCCACGCTTGACAGCATCGTCCATGGCCTGTTTGGCTGTTTTCTTCCCAGCGAGCGCAGACTCCATTTCCTCTTCAATCACCGTTCGACCCTGCACAAAATTACCAAAACGTAAACCTTTTGAGTTGGCCGTGGGTGTCTTGAAGTTAAGCTGCTTGACAGCGACATCAGTGCCCGGGTTTTGCTCGTAGTATCCTGATGCCTTAGTCAGATCCGCCGCGGCATTCGTGATTGGCACATAGCCACTGTCTTTGTGCCACTGTGACTGAAGCTCTGCAGATGACAGGAAGTTAAAGAACTGCGCAACACCTTTATTTTCTGAGGCAGGTCGGCCACTCAGTACCCATAAACTTGCACCACCGATGATTGAGTTTTGTGGCGCGCCCTTGACGCTGTCATGGTACGGCAAGAAATTGACAGAAAATGCGAATTTTGCGTTCTTGCGGATGTTGCCTTGTGCTGCAGAGCTAGAGGTCAGCATGGCGCACTCACCACTGAAGAACTTGGCCTCTGCTTCGTTGCGGCGACCAGCATAGGTGAACAAGCCCTTCTTGCTGAAGTCGACGAGTGTCTCAAGGTGCGCAACGTGAGTCGGCGAATTGACCTTGAATTCTGTCCCGAGGCCTGCAATGCCGTTCTCCAACGTCCCGATCGGTACGTTGTGCCAAGCACTAAAGTTCTCGACGTGAACCCAGCTAGGCCAGCCAGTCGTGTAAACGCATGATTGACCTGCAGCTTTGAGCTTTTCAGCCGCTACAGCAAATTCTTTCCACGTCGTTGGTGCTTTTTCGGGGTCGAGTCCTGCCTTTTTGTATGCATCTTTATTGATGTAAAAGACCGGCGTTGATGAGTTGAATGGGAACGACAACATGTTCCCTTTGGAGTCGGTGTAGTAACCAGCAACAGCACCTACGTAGGCAGATGGATCGAATTTCTCACCGGCATTCTTCATCAATTGATAGACAGGCACGATCGCGCCCTTTGCACCCATCATCGTTGCGGTGCCGACCTCGAAGACTTGCACAATATTGGGCGCTTTACCGGCGCGGAATGCAGCGATGGCTGCTGTCATTGACTCATCGTAACTACCTTTGTAAACGGGTGTTACTTTGTAATTGCTCTGGCTTTTATTAAAGCCTTCCGCCATGGCATTGACGCGGTCTCCGTTAGCGCCCGTCATGGAGTGCCACCATTGAAGCTCTGTGACAGCGTGCGCAGATAACGCTAGCGTAGCGGCGCTTGCGAATACGGCAAGTTTAAATTTCATTGTTTGCTCCCTTTTCGTGTTGATTTCTATTCGCTAACAAAAGATGGCTTTTCGCCTTTAAATTGACCGTCAAGAAAGATTTGTCTTGACCGTCAAAATTTTCACCAAACCGCTCCTGTGTGAAACACTACAGGGGTGTGATCGTGTAACTCAGGACGTCTTTGCGGTTACTCCAAGCCTTATTCAAGGCAATTAATCCTGACGCCGCACGCGTCCTGATTGTCATGTCGTAACGGACTGTGCCCACTGAAAAATCTCTGTGACAGCTCAAGTGATCGAGATCGAAACTGAGAGACTCTAAAAACACCTTGAGCTTCGTTTCATCAAAATCACTGTTGGTCGGAATCACCACACTGTGCGAGGCATATGAGAACGATGGGAGGAAGAACTCCAAATGTCGCATCAATGTGAGCGATCCCAGCACCGCAAGCGTCGACACAATAAGGGGAAAGTAAAAACCAACGCCCGCTAGGATGCCAAGTGCGGCCGTGATCCAAATAGAGGCCGCTGTCGTGAGGCCTCGCACAGCGACGCCCTCTTTAAGTATCACGCCCGCACCTAAAAAGCCAATGCCCGTCATAACGCCCTGTGCCATGCGGGTTGGGTCTATTCGAACCAGGTCAACCCCTTGGTTAAACCATTGCCCCTGATAGACGGTGACCAGCATCAACATCGTTGACGAAAGGCATACGAGTGTGTGTGTGCGCAAACCGGCGGGACGGCCGTGGAAGCTCCGCTCAAAACCAATGGCCGCGCCAGCTACCAAACCAGCCAAGAGGCGTTGGAGGATGTCCCAGCGCTCGGACGGCCAAACGTCAAGGTGGAGCAGTTGATAAAGATCCGGCAAGGGAAGCATTGGTCTAATGAATTTCTTTGAAAAGAAAAATAACGAGTTCGATTTTAGGTATTTGGCGTGTTGATTTGATCGGTATTTACCCGAATTTTAATTTTTAACCTTCGTTTGTGCGCGTTTGTGGTCATAATAAATCCACCTATCCATGACATTTTTTGCGACGAATGGACTTAAACCCTAGACAGATACGTATCCTTGACGTCGTTCGATTGCACGGCGCAAAGTCAGTTGAGTCTCTCTCAGAGGAGCTGAATGTGACGCTGCAGACGGTGCGACGGGATGTTCAGCGACTGGCGGATGCCAAGGTTCTCACACGTTTTCATGGTGGTGTGCGATTGCCAAATTCGACGATTGAGAACATTGCCCGCACGGCACGTCAAACGCTGCACGCACCCGGAAAGGGGCGCATCGCTGAGGTGATTGCTTCGTGCATACCAAATCACTGTTCCTTGATTTTGAATATTGGCACGAGTACTGAGGCCGTAGCGAGCGCGTTGTTACACCATCAAGGGTTACGGGTGATAACCAATAACTTGAACGTTGCGGATATTCTGTGCAAAAACGAGGACTCTGAAATCATCATTGCGGGAGGCGTTGTGCGTCCTCGCGACGGTGGCATTGTCGGAGAGGCTGCGGTCGACTTTATCAAGCAGTTTAAAGTCGATATCGCCGTCATTGGTATTTCAGGCATTGAAACCGACGGGACGTTACGAGATTTTGATTATCGTGAAGTGAAGGTGACGCAAACGATCCTGGCACACGCGCGCGAGGTCTGGTTGGCTGCGGATGTAAGCAAATTTAGCCGGCCAGCCATGGTAGAGGTTGGTACGTTGGCCCAAATTCACAGACTTTTTACGGATGAGAGTCCACCTGCCGCCTTTCAAGCGCTGCTTGATGACGCAGGCGTTGATGTGACTGTGTGTGCTTAGTCGGACTTGCAGATTCAGTGATAACCCGATTGTGACCAGTGGTTGCGATCAAGACAATTAGGTTTTTTTAACGGAGGCAATATGAAGATAAACAGAAAACTTGCGGGTGGTTTGGTCTTGGCTTTGGGCACGTTGGCAGCGGGTTACACGCAGGCCGCTGGACGTGTGACGCTGTATTGCAGCTCCGATGAGGCTTGGTGCCAGCAAGCTAAAACAGAGTTCCAAAAGGCAACCGGTATCACGGTCGATATGACCCGTAAGAGTTCCGGAGAGACCTACGCGCAAATCAAAGCCGAGTCAGCCAACCCCAAAGGCGATGTGTGGTGGGGCGGGACGGGCGATCCCCACCTACAAGCCGCTGAGGAAAACTTGACGCAAGCCTACGTGTCTCCGAATCGCCGTCGCATTGCGGCATTCGCTATGAACCAAGCCAAAGCGTCGAGTGACAAAACCATTGGTATTTACTCCGGCGCGTTGGGCTGGGGCTTCAATACCGAGTTGCTGGCTAAACAGGGCTTACCCGCACCGATGTGCTGGGCCGATTTGATCAAGCCGGCCTACAAGGGCAAGATTCAGATGGCAAACCCCAACTCATCGGGTACGGCGTACACCACGCTTGCGACATTGGTGCAGTTGATGGGTGAGGATGAGGCGTTCAAGTATCTCAAGGCGCTGCATAAAAATATCAACCAATACACCAAGTCAGGTTCTGCGCCAATCAAGGCAGCTGGTCGCGGTGAAACGACCGTTGGTATCGTTTTTATGCATGACGCCGTGGCACAAGCTGCCGCAGGATTCCCTGTGAAGCCAGTCGCACCGTGTGAGGGCACGGGCTATGAGATTGGTTCGATGAGTATTATCAAAGGCGCGCGCAACCTCGAGAACGCCAAGAAGTTCTACGATTGGGCATTGACTGCTGAATCGCAGAGCCGCGCGAAGGATGTGAAGTCTTTCCAAGTACCTTCCAACCTGGACGCAGCCGTCTCACCGCTGACACCGGACTTGTCGACAATCAAACTCATCAACTACAACTTCGTAAAGTACGGCTCATCTGCAGAACGCAAGCGCCTGCTGAAGAAGTGGGATGACGAAGTCGGTTCAATGCCCATTAACTGATCACGACTCAGATGTTTCGTCAACTTTCGGCCTCGTCTGTGGCGGGGCCGATTTTTTTAGGCTTGTTTGCCATCGCATTGCTGCCTTGGTACATGCTCCAAGACGGTTTTTTCAGTTTTGCATGGCTATCCGGTTATCCATTTGAGGCTGAAAGCGCCCCCTTGTTGTCGCTGGTTTTTCAGGGACAGAAGGTCTGGTTGGTGCCACTTGCCGCTATTTTCTGCGGCTTGTTACTCACCGTGTTGATCCCCTTGCGAGAACGTCAAAGGGGTGAGTGGGTGTTTTGGTTATCTACGGCAGGTCTCGTCTACGCTTTAGTCCAGGGTTTTGCGATTGGTATTCAAGGCTGGTCGTTTGGTGCCTTAAACGCCAGCTTTGGAGAGCTGACTGATCGTCAGTTCGGCATGGGTTACGGCGCCGTGTTCGCGCTGCTTGCGCTGTTGTTGTCTATGGCGTGGGGCTTGTCGGTCAGTGGTCGGGTACAACAAGACCCGTTCGTGACGGGTTCGTTGGCGCTCATCATCGGTGTGGTGGGTTTGTTCATCTTTATGCCTGTCGGCCAAATGTTGTTACTGGCCTTCAAAGGTGACGGCGAAACGGCAATCTGGCTCACGGTGCTTGATCGTCTATTCGACGCAAAAATTTGGAGACTTCAGTGTTTGAGCGGTGCCGGCCAGTGCGGTGCGGCATGGAATTCTCTGGGGTTGGCGGTGGCAGTGGGGTTTTTAACCACCTTATTGGGGTTGGCGTTTGCGCTGGTCTTAACCCGCACGCGAACACCGCTGCGGCCGCTGCTGCGCTCACTGTCGCTACTGCCTGTCATCACGCCGCCGTTTGTGATCGGCTTGTCCGTCATTCTGTTGTTTGGCATGTCGGGTCTGGTCACGCAGATGGTTGCAGGCTGGATTGGCGTTGAGCCCTCACGCTGGATTTATGGATTCTCTGGGGTGTTGCTCGCGCAACTGCTGGCGTTTACACCCATCAGTTTCATGGTGCTGATCGGGGTCGTCGAGGGTATCAGTCCCTCGATGGAAGAGGCATCCCAAACCTTGCGAGCCACACCGTGGCGTACGTTTAAAACCGTAACTTGGCCCTTGTTGCGACCGGGACTGGCCAATGCATTCCTGATTGGCTTCATTGAGAGCATGGCGGATTTTGGTAATCCGCTGGTACTGGGCGGCAACTTCAACGTGTTGTCGACTGAAATATTCTTTGCCATTGTGGGCTCGCAAAACGACATGGCGCGCGCGGCAATGCTGGCGTTGGTGCTGCTGTTATTCACGATCGGCGCGTTCATGCTGCAAAGCATCTGGTTGGGTAAAAAGCGATACATCACCGTCAATGGAAAAGGTGACAGTGGTGTGCACCCCGATTTGCCATGGGCGATCAAGGGCGTCGTTGTGAGCGTAGCCTTGCTTTGGACGGTGTTCACCATCGTTGTTTACGCCTTGATTGTTTACGGCAGTTTCGTGGAGTTGTGGGGCCGCGATTGGACTTTCACTTTGAAGCACTACATCAGTGGTTTTAAGGTGCTCTGGACGCCCGACGGCGTGTTGTGGCAAGGCTCCGCGTGGAGTAGCTTGGGAACGACTCTCACCATCTCTTTGATCGCTGCGCCGTTGACGGCGGCGATTGGTCTGTTGACCGCTTGGTTGCTCACACGACAAAACTTTGTTGGTAAACAGGCCTTTGAGTTTGGTACGTTGCTGAGCTTCGCAATCCCGGGCACCGTCATTGGCGTGAGTTACATTGTCGCGTTCAACGTGCCGCCTTTTGAACTCACGGGCACGGCGGCAATTTTGGTGATCTGCTTTGTATTCCGAAACATGCCAGTTGGTGTGCGCTCAGGTATTGCTTCACTTTCCCAGATCGACAAAAGCTTGGATGAGGCCTCGATGACGTTGCGAGCGACTTCGTCGCGCACCTTTTTACGCGTGACTTTGCCACTTATAAAACCAGCCATACTGTCGGCGCTCGTGTACAGCTTTGTGCGCAGTATGACCGCTATTAGCGCGGTGATTTTCTTGGTCAGTGCCCAGCACAACATGGCAACCAGCTACATCATTGGACGTGTAGAAAACAACGAGTACGGCATTGCCGTCGCGTATTCAGTGGTGTTGATCTTCATCATGCTGGCCGCAATACTCAGCTTCCAGCTGATGACACGCGGTCGGAATATTGGGCGCCGCGGCATGGCGTCTACCGACTCGACCTTAGCCTCAGGAGTGCCATGAAAGTGAATCGCAAGAGCGGTGATGCCGCCGTTGTTTTGAATCAAGTGGTCAAACAATACACTCCGGGCAGCGCGCCCGCGGTGGATCGCATTTCACTTCAGTTTGATTCGGGTCGTCTGACCACGCTGTTGGGACCTTCGGGCTGTGGAAAAACCACGACCTTACGGATGATTGCTGGTCTAGAGATGGCAACCTCAGGGCAGATCCTGATCGGCGGCGAGGACGTCACCCGGCTCCCTGCCACCAAACGCGACGTATCCATGGTGTTTCAGTCTTATGCGCTGTTTCCACACATGCGCGTTTTTGAAAACATTCGATATGGCTTAGAGGTGGGGCAGCTCAGTGCGGCGGAAATCAATGAACGCGTCAGCTCCATCATGCGTATCACCGGCTTGGAGGCACTGGGTGACCGCTATCCGCATGAGCTATCGGGTGGTCAGCAGCAGCGCGTCGCCGTCGCGCGTGCGTTGGTGATCGAACCGCAGGTGCTTTTATTTGACGAACCTCTGTCGAACCTGGACGCCAAGTTACGTCGCAAAGTTCGGCAGGAAATTCGTGATCTCCAGCAATCGTTGGGCTTGACGGTTATCTACGTGACGCACGATCAAGAGGAGGCATTAGCTATTTCAGACACCATCGTGGTCCTGAACAACGCGGTAGTCGCCCAAGTCGGATCGCCCCGCGAACTCTATGAGCAACCACGTACGCAGTTTGTGGCGGATTTCATTGGCGAGGCCAACATCTTGCCGTGTGAACTCACCGCCGGCGTGGGGGGTGTCACGGTGACTTTGGGCCCGATGCGATTTGAGTTGCCCAGCGTGACCGGTCGACAAGGTGCGGGTCACATCGCGGTGCAACCTGGAAAAATTGAGTTGCGCAGCGCGGACCAGCCCAGCGATGGGCATCCAAACATGCCCGGAACCCTGTCAAAGGTAAGCTACTTAGGCGACCACCTTGAGTGCGTGGTCACAACCCCATTAGGGGAGATTCTGGTTCACACGCCGGCGACGGTGACTCCGCTGACTGGGGGAACAGACATCGTATTGTCCATACCGCCTAGTGCGGTCGTGTTACTTGATGACTGAGTGCGACGCGGCCTAGTCGTTGCGATTAACTGTGCTTGATCGGCTGGTAGTCTTTTGCGTAGGCAGCCAGCGGTTCCAGTTCCGCAAATACCGCAGGTGCCCCCGCCAAGATGGCGCTGCCGTGGCGCATCATGGTGTCGGTGTTGTAGGGCCAAAAGGTGCCGCCAGCCTCTTCAATCATCAACAGCCCAGCCAAGCAATCCCAGGAGTTGATGTGGGCCTCGTGGTAGGCCGTCAATCTGCCGGCAGCGACATAGGCCAACATGAGTGCGCCCGATGCGTTTCGGTAATACATACCGCCACGCTTCAAGAAGGGGTCTAAAAATGTCATCAAAGTCTCGGGCGTGATGCGGCTACAGTAACCCACGCCAATCGACCCCTCGCCAATTCCTTTCGCGTTTGAAACCGCCATTCGCTTGCCGTTGAGGTATGCGCCTTGACCTTTGCGCGCCCAATAGTGATCGTTATGGTTGGGATCGACCGTGACGCCAACCACGACTTCACCTTTGTAAACGCATGAAATGACCACGCACCATGCCGGTATACCCGCGACAAAATTGGCGGTGCCGTCAATGGGGTCGATGATCCAAGTAAAGTCGGCGGGCGTTTCTGTTCTCCCGTATTCTTCGCCCACGATTGCGTCACCAGGGAAGTTTTGCTCTATCGCAGCGCGAACGAATAACTCTACATTTTTGTCCGCCTGCGACACCATGTCCTGTGGTCCTTTGGACTCAATAAGCAGTGCGTCTCGGTTGTTGAAGTATTCCATGGCCAGGTCTGCCGCTTCTGCTGCGATTTTCTTTGCAGCGCTGAGTCGCGTATCAATGGGGTCTGTCATGGAATCCTCTTGTCAAAAATTGGGGGCTTCGATCTAATGGCGACTATAGGATAAAAACCCAACCATCCTTCGATCGTAAAGGTAAAACAAATATGTCTCTCGATGCCTTGTCCGCGCCTCCAGAGAAAGCCAAGGAGGCTTTTCGTGACTACGAGCAGGCGGGTATTGACCGGATTCGGCAGTTTTATCAAACCAACCACCGGTATCAGACCGTCGATTTTGTGTTGGAGAAAAAAGCGCGTTGGCTGGGTTTTAACGAACGAGCCATGTCGCCTTGGGCGGCGCTTGATTTCTTGAACACCTTGGTGGACGAGTCCGATCCCGATATCGAACTCCCGCAGGTTGTACACCTGTTACAGACGGCGGAGGCGATTCGACAAGACGGTCATCCCGATTGGTTTGTACTGACCGGTTTTTTACATGACCTGGGGAAGGTGCTGTGCCTCTTTGGCGAGCCTCAGTGGGCCGTAGTGGGGGATACCTTTCCCGTTGGCTGCAAGCACTCGGATAAAGTTGTTTTTGCCGAGTTTTTCAGTGACAACCCCGATTCTCTGGATGAGCGGTACAACACCCCATTGGGGATGTATGCAGCCGGTTGCGGTCTAGATGCGGTGCACCTGTCGTGGGGCCACGACGAGTACCTCTACCACCTGCTCAAGCCCTACCTACCCATTGAAGCGTTGTACATGATTCGGTATCACTCGTTTTATGCGTGGCACCGCGAGGGCGCCTACCGCCACCTGACGAATGCCCAAGACGAGGCCAATTTGCGATGGGTGCAGGCGTTCAACCCCTACGATTTGTATTCGAAAAACCCCAATCCGCCGGTTATGGCGACACTGCGCCCGTATTACGAGGACTTGATGGCCAAGTACTTGCCCAGTACCTTGCGTTTTTAACCCCCATTCAGCAGGTCCAATACCGCGGGCATCGCGCGTAGCGCATCGTAATCATTGGCAACCGCTAGCACGTGGGGTTGATCGAGTTCGTGGGGTGAATGTGAGGTCGCCAGGCCGATGGCGCGCATACCGCCTCGACGCGCCGCCTCGATACCAAATGGGGCATCTTCAAAAACCACACAGTTGCTCGGCGCGACGCCCAGACCCCTTGCCGCAGCCAAGAAGATATCGGGTTCTGGCTTGCCACGGTAACCCTCATCGCCACCAACGATGAATTGGGGGGGATGAGCCAGTTGCAGGTTTTTAAGTGCAAAGGCAATGTTGGTCTTGTCTCCTGCGGTGCCCATGGCCCACGGTAAGCCGCGCTCGGTGATGTGCGCGATGAAGGCTTTGAAGCCTTTGACCTCCCGAAACTCCGATTCAAATAAATCACGGTAAAGCGATTCTTTGTGGTGAACGTAGTCCAGCGCCTCTTGGCGATCGACAGGGCGTTCAAAGAGCAGATCCATGCATTCCACACAGGTCCGCCCAGTGGTCATCTGTAGCACTTTGGGTAAGGGGTGGGTTAGGCCGTGTGCCTCACAAAAGAGGGCCCAACTTTTTGCGTGATAGCCCATCGAGTCGATCATGGTACCGTCCATATCGAAAATAAAACCCAGTTTGTGCATGTAGCCTCCGTTGCGATGATGGATTATCTATTTTTTAAAATTCATACACTATTGAACTATGTGATGGCAGAATAACGCCTGTTGTGGGTAGCTGACGCTACCGATCGATCTAGGAGAACTAAATTGGCTATGGCAGTGCGTTACGGCGTGATTGGTTGCGGGATGATGGGGCAGGAACACCTGCGGAACATTGCCTTGCTACCCGGGGCAACGGTGACATCCATTTTTGAACCCAATGATGAGATGGCGGCTGCCAGCCTCGCGATGGTTCCGGGCGCGCGGCGCGCAGAGTCGATTGCTGCGGTGGTGACGGCATCTGATGTGGACTGCTTGTTCATCGCCAGCCCGAATTTCCGCCACGCCGAGCAGCTGCGAGAAATTGCCGCGCTGCGCGATATCCCCGTCTTGCTCGAAAAGCCCGCCTGCACCAATCTGGATGATGTGGCGTCCTTGGCTGCACTCGCCCGCGATTACAAAGCGCCCATTTGGGTCGCTATGGAGTACCGCTACATGCCGCCGGTCGCTCGCTTAATCGACACCATTCATGAGAGCGGTGAGTTGGGGCACGCAACGATGTTCTCCATTCGCGAGCACCGCTTTCCTTTTTTAGTCAAAGTCGATGACTGGAACCGGTTCAACCAATATTCAGGCGGTACGTTGGTGGAAAAGTGTTGTCACTTTTTTGACCTCATGCGCGTCATGACCCGAAGCGAGCCGGTACGCGTGTTTGCATCTGCATCGGTGGCCAACAACCATCTGGATGAGCGATACGCTTTAGGTGTGCCCGATATCTTGGACAACGCTTACGTGATCGTTGACTTCGCCAGCGGTCAACGGGCGTTCTTGGAGTTGTGCATGTTTGCTGAGGGTGCGCGCTACCAAGAGGAGATTTCGGTGGTTGGTAACCGCGGCAAAGTGGAGTCTTTTGTGCCCGGTCCCGGGCGTTTTTGGCCAGCGCATTTGGGTGATGCACCGATACCCAAATTGGTGCTGAGTCCCCGCGATCCGAAGGGACCACGCGAGCTCGATGTACCGGTCGATCCGACGTTACTGGCCGCAGGAGATCACAACGGATCGACTTTCTACCAACACCAGCGCTTCAATGCAGCCGTGCGTGGCGAAGGGGCGGTGGATGTGAGCCTGCGCGACGGTTTGATCGCCGTCGTGATGGGGTTGGCGGCCCAAGAATCAGCCGCGACCGGACAAGCAATCAGTTTGACCGAAGGCGCTTTCAATGTGCAGGCACTGCTCGGTTAAAAAGCCAGCAGCCTGTTGTACATCATCCTTTTTTCGACTTTTTTTGACAAATTCATTCATTATTCGTATAAACCATGAGTGCGCTGTTTTCGAAAGCGTAGTACATTTTTAATTCAACCTTAATCCTAGGAGACTGGAATGACTTTTAAACGTTTGCACCCCATCGCTTTAGCCGCTGGTTTGGCCCTCGTGGCGGGCGTCGCACAGGCGGGCGAGATTCGTGTGATGTGTTACCAAGACGGCGTCGAGTGTGATGTGACGGCGGAGCAGGCGAAGCGCTTCGAAGCGCAGAACCCAGGCACCAAGGTGGTGATCGACGTGGTCCCTTACAAGACGATCGTCGAGCAGTTACCAGTGCAATTGGCTGCTGGTGAAGGTCCCGATATTGCGCGCGTGACCAACTTGGGTGGTTTGTCTCAGTATTACATGGACATCTCGGCCAACCTGAAGGACCGCAAATATTGGGACGCCAACTTCGGCGCAACGGCCGGTTGGTTGGCGCCTAAGCTAAACGACAAAGGCATCTACGGCTTCATGTCTCAGCTGACGATGACTGGTCCTTTCGTGAACAAAACCCTGTTTGAGCAAGCCAAGGTTGCCATGCCTGGTCCTAAGGCGACATGGGATGAGTGGGTTGCCGCAACGACCAAGGTCGCCAAAGCCACACAGACCAAAGCGGCCATGGCATGGGATCGTTCCGGTCACCGGTTTGCGGGTCCTGCCGTGAGCTACGGTGCTGCGATGTTTGACGCGAAAGGTGAGCCTGTCATTGATGCAGGTTACAAGGCAGCAGTCGAAAAATTCGTAGGATGGCACAAGGACGGCACCATGTTGCGTGAGGTGTGGGCGGGTTCAGGCGGCTCAACCTATGCATCATCTGTCGATGAGTTCATCAACGGCAATGTCGTGATGATCTTGGCTGGAAGCTGGCAAATCAACAACTTGAACAAAAAAGTGGGTGACAACTTTGACTGGGCAGCCGTCCCGAACCCTTGCGGCACTAACGCCTGCTCTGGCATTCCCGGTGGTGCCGCTTGGGTGGCTCTGAAGACCAGTAAGTCGCCCAAAGAGGTGGCGGCGTTCATGGACTTCATTGCCAGTGAAGCCAGCTATACAGAGTTCACCGGCAAAACCTTCAATATTCCCGCTCATGCAGCATTGGCCAAAAAGGGTGCCGATTATGCGGGTGCAACCCCGGCAGTCAGCAACGCTTTGAAGGTGTTTAGCGGCGGTGTTGCGAACTTGGCGCCAGCGGCCTATGCATTCCAAGGCTACAAGTACAACCGTGCCATCATGTTGCCAACGGTCACCCGTGTAACGCAGGCGATCGTCGGTGAGATGTCGACTGCGGATGCCGTCGCCAAGATCAGCACGGATATGACGGACGCTGTGAAAGAAGCTAAAAAGTAAGCCAATAAGGGGTTATGGCTTGCAGCAGAGTGGCCTCGCCACTCTGCTTTTTATTTGTGCTTACGAGGTATCCCTTGGGACGACTCTCTTTTTTCTTTAACTTGCTTGAGCCACTGTTTCGATTGGCTCAGCGCCTATTAGGCACTCAAAAAGTCGCCTGGTTGTTCGTCGCGCCGAACTTAGCGGTGTTTGGAGTCTTCACGTTTTTACCCATCATCATTAACTTCTTCTACGCGGCAACGGCCGGCGTGGAGTTGATGCCCGCAAACCGTCCCTACAGCGGATTGGATAACTTCGAGACGTTACTCAAGTGCGGGGATTACACGGACCTGTCGACTTGTAACAAGGATATTTTCTGGCGCGCAGTCTTCAACACATTGAAGTTCAGTCTTCTGCAAGTTGGTTTAATGGTGGTCTTCTCGCTCATTACTGCGCTGGTCCTTAACCGCAAGATTATTGGACGCGGCTTTTGGCGCAGCGTTTACTTTTACCCTGTGCTGTTGTCACCAGTGGTGGTGGCTTTGATTTGGAAGTGGTTGCTGCAAAGCCAAGGCGCATTCAACGCTGGTTTAGTCGCGATGGACATGCAACCAATCGAATGGCTCACCGTCAGTGACTGGGCGTTTTTCTGGACTATTTTCGTGTCGATTTGGGCACATATGGGGTTCTACACCCTGATCATTCTGGCGGGCTTACAAGCGATTCCGAAAGACTTGTACGAAGCGGCGGAAATGGATCGTGCCAGTCCGTGGCGCACACTCAGGCGAATCACATTGCCGTTGTTGATGCCCAACCTCATCGTGGTGTTGGTGCTCGCCGCCATCAAGGCGATTCAGGTATTCGACGAAGTCTTTGTGTTGACGGGCGGTGGCCCGGGTTCTGCAACGACTTTCATCGTGCAGTTTATTTATCAAACGGGCTTTGCGGAGCAGATTCAACTGTACGGTTTAGCGGCCGCGGCATCGCTAACGTTGGCAGCTTTCTTGGTCATCTTGACGCTGGCGCAGTTGCGCTTGTCGCGTGCTGACGAAATGGGAAAGCGGGGGCGCTGAGATGGCAATCGTAAAAATGCTCACAGCCACGAAAGGGCGCAAGCGACTGCATTGGACCGATGTTGTCAGCTACCTCTACTTGGTCGTTGGCTTGTTCGTGATGTTTGCCCCCGTTCTGTGGCTGGTGATGTCGTCGTTTAAAACGGAGTCTGCGATCGCCCAGTTCCCGCCGACATTCATGCCTTACAGCCAAAAATCCGTCCCGATCGAGGGGCGAACTGGCGAGTTCCCGCTTTACAACGTGCCAGCGTCGTCGGGTGGAAAGCAGACCTTGGCGCAAATTAGTCGAATCGGTATTGTCGCCACCATGGTGGACCCTGCAAAACCTGAAGAGAAAATCAAGGTGAACATCAAAGACCGTGAGCCGGTCACCGAGCTTGAGTTCGCTTGGGGCAACTACACCGATTTATTCGGTAAGTTTACCTTTGGCAAATACCTCTGGAACAGCGTGTTCATCACCGTCATCGCAACGTTGATCACGCTACTGTTCAATTCCATGGCGGCGTTTGCGTTGTCAAAGTACCGATTCAGCGGACAAAAAGCAGTCTATCTACTGATCATCGGTACGTTGATGATTCCACCCACCATCATTTTGGTGCCCGTCTTTTTGGTCATCAATGAAGTAGGCCTATTGAACAGCCTGTGGGGCGTCATTTTGCCCGCCGTGGCAACACCAACCGGGGTATTTTTGTTGCGGCAATACATGTTAACGATTCCCGATGAATTGATAGAAGCCGCACGCATGGATCATGCGAGCGAGTGGCGCATCTATTGGCGCATCGTGTTGCCGTTGTCCGCACCTGCGTTGGCGGTACTGGCTATCTTCTCTGTCATGTGGCGCTGGAATGACTTCTTACTGCCATTAATTGTTTTGTCGCAAAACGAGGTGTTCACTTTGCAATTGGCGTTGAACTCATTCCAAGGTGAGCTTAATACCCAGTGGCATTACCTGCTAGCGATGACCGTCATCACGTTGATTCCGGTAACTTTGGTATTTGCATTCTTGCAGCGCTACATCACCACGGGCATTGCCAGTGCTGGTGTGAAGTGAACCATTGACGACCGTCCGCTATGAGGATTTATTTTGTCTACCCTTGAATTACAGAAAATAGAAAAATCATTCGATCAGACCACGGTAATCCATGGTGTAAACCTCACGGTGGCCGACGGTGAGTTTGTGGTGTTCGTCGGGCCCTCTGGTTGCGGTAAGTCGACGTTGCTACGCATGATCGCTGGGCTGGATTTCCCGACCTCTGGTGATATCCGTATTGACGGTGAAACCGTTAACCATATCGGTGCGGCTGATCGCGGCTGTGCCATGGTATTTCAGTCCTATGCGCTTTACCCGCACATGACGGTATACGACAACATGGCATTTGGACTAGAGAACGCTCGGGTCCCGAAAGCCGAGATTTCGAAAAAGGTGAACGAGGCGGCTTCACTGTTGCGGCTCGATCAACTGTTAGCGCGGCGACCGACACAGTTGTCCGGCGGTCAGCGTCAACGGGTGGCGATTGGTCGTGCGATCGTTCGGAATCCGAAATTATTCTTATTCGACGAGCCACTTTCTAACTTGGATGCCGAGTTGCGGGTGTCGATGCGCGCTGAGCTGCGCGAGCTTCACCAGCGCTTGGGTTCCACCATGATTTACGTGACACACGACCAAGTGGAAGCCATGACCATGGCAGATAAAATCGTTGTGTTGCGTGACGGCCGTATTGAGCAGGTTGGCACGCCTGAAGCGCTTTACGATCACCCCGATAACGCGTTTGTCGCCGGTTTCATTGGCAGCCCGCGGATGAATTTCATCCCTGCTGCCATGGCGCAATTGGATGCCGCATGGGGCGCACAGCTGCCTCGTGGAACCCACAACGTGGGCGTTCGCCCAGAGCATTGGGTCACCAGTGACGATCACACAGGGGTACGTCTGACCGCGCTGAGAACTGAGTATCTAGGCGCACAGCGCTTACTGCACGCCCAATTACCCGACGGTACCTTGGTTGACTTGTTGATCGATGGGCAAATGCCGATTGCCGTTGGTGCCACTCTCACGGTCAACCCACTGGCTGACCGTTGGCACGCTTTCGGTGCCGATGGTCAGCGCATCGCGCGGGCCTAGTTGGCCTTAACTTGGCCGTCAAAGGCCCCAAATTGGCTGCGCCAGAAGCTCAAAGCCTCGGTGGGTTGCCAGTCAAAATCTGTAACTTGGCCGATCAGAATGATGTGATCGCCAGCATCCACCGTTTGATGGCGTTTGCATTCGAACCAAGCGACGCCGTCGCGTAGGCGGAGCACTCCGTTGTTCCCACGAACCGTATCGGCGCCTTGGAAGCGTTCAGACATGGGGCCTCGCGCAAACTGCATCGCGGTCGACTCCTGCGAGGCCGCCAAGACGCTGACGCTGAAAACATCTGAGCTCATAAAGGCATCGAAGCTGCTGGCCGTTTTTTGGATGCTCCACAAGACCAAGCGCGGATTGAGCGATACGGATGCAAACGAATTGCAGGTCATACCCCAGTCGCCATCACGCCATTGGGTGCTCACGACCGTCACGCCGGTGCCAAAGCACCCCAGTGCTTTGCGGTAGGCCGCCGCAACGTCAGCGTATTCGGTGCGGGTAGGAATTTTTTCAGCGAGATTGGTCATGGTGCGGTCGTGTTGTGGGCTTGGGTTAGGCGGCGTGTTGGATTTGAACTCAAGGCACTTCGTGCCCGTTTGCCAGCTCGTAAAGCTCAAACCAGGTTTGTCTATCCATGGGGACCTGTATGGCCTGCGAAAATAATTTGATCCGGTTCAATTGGTTGCTGCCCATGACTGGCATGACCTTGACCGGGTGGTGCATGAGCCAGGCGATCGCGACAGCCGTGATATCGACCTGGGACTCGGTCGCCAACGCCTCCAATTTTGTGCGTAGGCGCGCGGCAGCACTGCCGGCTTGGCCCGCTTCACTGATCAGTCGCCCGCCACCTAGCGGGGACCATGCCATCAATGGCATTCGGTGGGTTTGCGCGTGGGCGACTTGGCCGTTGATGAAGGGCGCGGTGTGCGTCAGCCCCAGTTCGATTTGGTTGGTTTGTAGACGGTTCGTCATGCGGGATTGCAACAGATCGCAGTCCCACGGCATGAAGTTCGACACGCCCACCGCCTTGACTTTTCCAGAGTTGATCAGCGCATCCAAGCAGGCGCCTAAAGCGTCAGCATCCATCAGTGGATCGGGGCGATGAATGAGCAATACATCAATGACGTCCACGCCAATGTTTTTGAGCGAACGGTCCACGCTGGCCGTGACGTGCGCGGGCGTGGTGTCGTAGTGCTTGACACGTGTGTTGGGCCACGCTTGTGAGAGCAACATGATGTCTGTCTTGGTGACAATTTCGATCTGCGCTCGCAGCGCTGGGCGCGCTTTAACGGCCTGCCCAAACAGCGCCTCGCAACGGTAGTCACCGTAGATATCGGCGTGGTCGAAGGTGGTAATGCCTTGTTCCAGACAGGCGTCGATACGGGCTAAATTGGCATCTACGCTGGTATCAGCGGCATCGGCTAAGCGCCAGACACCGTAGGCCATGGCGCTGAGTTTGACGCCATTTGAGAGTGTGATTCGCTTCATTATTCAGGGTTACTTTCTTTTTCCAACGCCAAGTGGGGTGGCGGGTGTTTCGTTTGGTACGCGACCGTATTCGTGCGGCAGTGAGACTGTTTTCAGGTGCGGCAATACTTTGGTACCAAAAATCTCGCACTCTTGCAGATGCGGGTAGCCTGAGAAGATGAAAGCGCGGATACCCATCTTCATATAGTCCTCAATCTTGCTCATGACTTGATCGACGCTACCCACCAATGCAGCGCCACAACCACTGCGCGCTCGACCCACGCCTGTCCATAAATGAGGCTCTACATAGCCATGGTCATCGGCTCGATCGCGGTTGGCGCTTTGCAGGGCAACGCCGAGGCTCTTCGCGTCCAGTGCGCGATTGCGGATGGCTTTACCCGCTTCGTCGTCGAGTTTAGAGACCAATTCCTCGGCATATTCACGTGCCTCTTGCTCCGTATCACGCACGATCATGTGAACACGCAGTCCATAGTCCAGCAGGCGGTTGTATTTTTCCGCTTGGGCGTGCACGTCACGCATGCGTTGAGCGAGCATTTCCTTGGGCTCGGGCCACATGAGGTACGTGTCGCAATGAGCGCCGCATAGCGCAAGCGCGTCAGGGCTGTAACCGCCGAAATAAAGCAGTGGTCCGCCGTTTGTTTGATAGGGGCGAACCGGGTCCGTTGAGAGCCCTTTGAGTTTGTATATTTCGCCGTCGTAGTTAATCTCGTCTTGCGTCCAGGCTTGTTTAAGAATTTCTACCACTTCCCATGACCGGCGATAGCGATAAGCACTATCGGCTTGCTCGCCCGGAAAGTCTGATGAGATCACGTTGAGCGTCAGGCGACCCTTGAGGATGTGGTCGAGGGTGGCGACCGTTCTGGCCAGCATGGCAGGGTGTAGTTCGCCACACCGTATCGCTGCCAACAGATTCATGCGGTTCGTGAGGGGGGCGACGGCTGAGGCAAAGGTTAAGGTGTCTTGACCAACCTGGTAAGAGGAGGGACACAGAATGTTTCTAAAACCCAGTGCCTCCGCGCGCAGCAGGATATCCCGCGTGTTGTCCCAATCGCTGCGTAAGTCGTCCGACGGAACGCCCAAATGCCTGAAGTCGTCGGAACACAGCGGCGCGAACCACGAGACTTCCGCGCCTTGAATTGCTTCGCCCCGTACTGGCACGATGCTCATACACATTCTCCCTGATCAATTAATGAATGAATGAATAGTATATGAATAATCTGGTGTTTGCACTAGGGGTAACGCGAAGAATTT
>OBMK010000581.1_pt1 | contig 35083 bp, 29 predicted proteins | sample 1539081 | NCBI WGS metagenome assembly OBMK01 (sample SAMEA3355528, study PRJEB22509) | marine metagenome | biome: marine; feature: river plume; material: water | place: USA | collected 2010-08-07 | depth 0.5 m | reverse complement strand
CGCGGCATCTAGGCCCATTCCCACGGAAAAGACCTTCCGTTCAGACACTATGGCGTTTGCGATTTGCGAGGCGATGTTTTCCGAAGCATCAACGATGGTGTCCGCAGAGAGGCTGAGGTATTCGATGTGCTCATGAAAGAGCTTAGAGATCAGGTCGAAGTTACTCATAAAATCGCTACTCGGTTGCGGTAAACGCCGCTTTAAGCCAGCGGACTTGAGTGTGCTGGCCGTGGGTATCGATGCCGATGATGTCAAATCGGCAGGTGCGATGGCAATAGGCGGGGTGATCAGACCGAAAAGTATGTGCTGTTTGTATGATTTTGTGTTGCTTCTTTGCGGTCACAGACGACACCGCGCTTCCAAACCGACTCACCCGGCGAAACCTCACTTCAACAAAGACGAGGACCTCTTTGTCGAGTGCCACCACGTCGATTTCGCTAAATCGGCTGTGGAAGTTGGTGTGAATAATTCGAACGTTTCGTGTGGCGAGAAACGTACACACATAGCGTTCTCACCAACCCCCCTTTGATTTGGTGGCGTCCCCCTCGTCAAAATGATTGACGGGAAAGTGTCGCTACAAAATGCGCGCTTTACCTCTGGTGAAAACAACGGGTTTTAATCTTCGCCGAACATTCCCATGTGAATCGACCCGCAGATCACCCGTATTGCCAAATACGACGGTCCCAGGCGCCCCTTGTGCCTGCTCAAAGTGATCCACGAAAATAGCAGCGTCGAGACCCAAGGCATGCAGCGGAAGCCTGTCGGTTAACGCCGTGTCCAACGCGCTCGGCGGTAAGACAAACTTAATCCCGTTGAGGTCTCGGTTGGTGATGCTCCGGTCAGCTTGGAAGACGGTGGAGGGCGCGAAAACGGGGAGCTTACCGGCGTAGTGAAATCGAAGAAGAGGTCTGATTTCGCGTGCCATTTGGGGTGTTGGAGCGAGCAGTATGACGCTGTCTATGTCTCTACGTCGCCGGGCCTGGGTATCAACCGGTGCCTCAAAGGCGCGTTCAATATCAGTAATTCGCGCTTCACTGCTCAGTGTATTTAGGCTACGCGCAATCGTCGTATTGTCGCGCTCGTCCGGGCTCGTAAGCGCTGTTTCGCGGATCGTTCCGCCCAGTGTCGTCCAGACGCTCGAAAATGCCACTCGCATTCGGGCGCCCCATGCGGAGTCTGGAGCGATGACTAGCGGTGCTCGCAAACCCTCGGACCATGCCAGGAGGGCGATTTGCTCGGCTTCATCATCGGGCGCCAAGCTCATGCTCAGTAGATTGAAATCGTCCTCATTAGCGGCAGGTGTGACCTCTTGCGGACCCCTGTTAAGCGCCAAAACAGGAATGGGCAGCTGGCTGATGCCATTGAGTTCAGCAACGCGCTCTTTGGTCAGGGGGCCGATAACAAAATCTGCGCCCGCCTCGAGTGCTTGGACATAAGCGGCTTTCCCGGTGACTGCCGCTTCAGTGTCGATGGTGATGACGTTGGGTCGTAATGTGGGATCTCGAAATTGCGTGTACAAGCCCTCGATAATGCCATTGAGTGCACTTTGCCCCGTGTTCTTGAGTCTTCCACTCAGTGGCAGTAGTACTGCAATTCGGGTTGGTATCTCAGCGTTGAGCCACTCAGAAAGTCCTGACGGTAATTGGACCATGTTACTGGGAAGTACTGGGTGCTCAGCAATCCAGCGCAATAGTGTTGGCCGGCCCTGGCGGAAGGCGCGATTAAGCGATAGCCAGGCGTGCCAGTCACTGCTGGGCTCGGTACGACGCAGTTCTGAGGCAAGGCGCTGCACTGAAGCCTCTGAGATCAGATCGAAGACGGTTGAATGGCTGATCTGACTGCCTGTGTCCGGCGCCACACGAAGTCGATCGAGCGCTACTTTAGCCGCCTCAATGGGCTGTTGAGACTCTTGGAATCGTCTCTGACGCTCAGAGAGCAGCAGGTCATGCTCTTGAGTACTGTTAAATGAGATCTCTTCTAACAACTGATTGGACTGCCTGAGGTCGCCGCTTAGCCACAAGAGCTGAGAACGAATAAACCGTTCTGTCTTTGGAGAAATATCTGCCTCGGTTAGGGCGTCGAGCTCCGTCTGCGCAAACAGCCAGCCCCGCGCGCGCGACACGTCTTGACTCCATGCAATGATGCGCGTGTCCAAAATATCGTCGCGGGTGATGCCGGACGACGTCTCCTGTCGACTGGGAATGGGATAAGCGGGTTGCTGATTACTCGTGCTTTTGGGCTCGATGGGAGAGGTCGTGGTACAGGACGACGTCGTGAGGACAACAGCGATCAGGACCGCCAATCGATGCAGTCGCGCAGATAAAGTGCCATTATGTCCTGCTCCCGCGGGGTCTTTTAACGTCATTGTAGAGAAACCACTCATTTTCCATCCGATTGTACGTAGAGGAGCGTGAATTGAAAGCCGCATTGTATGTTGTGCCTACACCAATCGGTAACTTTGAGGACATGACGCTTCGCGCAATTAGCGTGTTGCAGGGTGTGGATCTCATTGCGGCTGAGGATACGAGACATTCGCGGATGCTCTTGAGTCATTACGATATCGACACGCCTATGACAAGTTTTCACGAGCATAGCGGCGAGGCTGTCGTTACTGATGTCGCCCGACGCATCGAGCAGGGACAAGCCGTTGCACTCATCAGCGATGCCGGAACACCGCTCGTGTCTGATCCTGGGTACGTCCTGGTAAGGTCCGTGCAAGACCGGGGCCTGTCTATTATCCCCCTTCCCGGTGCGTGTGCTGCTGTGACTGCGCTCAGTGCTGCTGGCTTGCCAACCCATAGTTTCCGGTTTGAGGGTTTTCTCTCAGCCAAACGTGGTCCGCGGCGCTCCAGACTGGACGCGCTTAAGTCAATTGATTCAACACTGATCTTCTATGAGGCCCCACACCGAATTTTGGATTTGTTGGGCGACATGCTCGAGGTCCTCGAGCCAGATCGTGAAATGTGCATTGCTCGAGAAATAACAAAAACGTTTGAAACTATTCGTCGCGGATCGATTGCGGAAATTTATGCCTGGGTGGGCAGTGATTCAAATCAGCAGCGAGGCGAGCTTGTCGTGATGGTGGCATCAAGACAGCAGCACGCAAGCCCGATCAGTGACGAGGCGTTAAAGCTTCTTTATCGACTCTCGGACGAGTTGCCGCCTCGGAAGGCTGCACAGCTTGTGGCCGATCACTACAAGCTGAAATCGCGCGCGCTTTATCAGTTACTGCTAAATCGAGAGTAATAGTTTGTTGAGTCTGTTCGTTACGGGTGCTAGCGTACGCGTGAGTCAGTCAGACGGCCGCTGTAACTCCGGTTACAGAGGAAAGTCCGGGCTCCAACGGGTCAGAGCGCCAGGTAACGCCTGGGGGGCGTGAGCTCACGGAAAGTGCAGCAGAAAGGAAACCGCCCATGTGTTTTGTGGGTAAGGGTGAAAAGGTGCGGTAAGAGCGCACCGCGCGGCTGGTAACAGGCGTGGCGATGGTAAACCCCGCTCGGAGCAAGACCAAATAGGGATCCTTATGCCGTGACCCTCGGCGGATCCGGGTAGGTCGCTACAGGCGTCTGGTGACAGGCGTCGCAGATGAATGGCCGTTCGCGACAGAACCCGGCTTATCGACTGACTCTTCTGTGCACCCCCGTCAAAGGGGGTGCTCTTTATACTTTTTTAGAATATAAAATCTAATTCCAATTACCTTTTCTGCCGATCGTGTAGAAAGTATCTCCAACACCCGCCTAATAGACTGACTTTTGTCTTAATTACTTCCCCTGTAAGCCACGAAAAATAATGCCGATTTGTTGCCGAGAGGCGCATATAAGGTGCTGAAATACTTAGAGATTTTTATTTTAAGACATTGACCCTCCGGCATCACGTTGTTAAGGTGGTGATTAGTGGGAGAAAGTGGGTAATTGAGGAATTAACCTGCTTTTTTTTGAAATAAGTGGAGGTTTGTGGTGTTTAGGGGAGTACAGCACATCAATCTTGATGCGAAAGGGCGATTGTCTGTCCCTGCGCGTCAACGCGAGTTGCTTCTCGATATTAGTGCGGGCTCCGTGGTCGTGACCATCGACACACAGTCTTCGTGTTTGGTGTTGTATCCCTTGCGCGAGTGGGAGCGCATTGAGCGCGATGTTCAAGACCTGCCCACGCTCAACCCTGCGGTTCGACGTTTCCAGCGGCTTGTGCTGGGTTATGCCAGTGATCTTGATCTTGACGGAAGTGGTCGGGTGTTGTTGCCCGGCGCACTGCGTGACTACGCTCAGCTCGACAAGCGCGTGGTGTTGGTCGGTCAAGGGAATAAGCTGGAGCTTTGGTCTGAGCCTCTTTGGGAGGCTGAGTGCAAGGCTGCATTTGCGGCCGATGGTGACGAGTTGCCTGCCGAGCTCCTGGGGTTGAAGCTTTGAACGACACGGGACATGTTTCCGTATTGCTCGAGGAGTCGGTCGCGGCCTTGGCCATTAACCCCGACGGCACGTACCTCGATGGGACATTTGGCCGAGGCGGTCACAGCAAAGCAATCTTAGGGGCATTGTCCTCTAAGGGTAGACTCATCGCGGTTGATAAGGATCCTGCTGCTGAGGCGTCGGCCAAGGCGTTTGCCCACGATTCGAGATTTACGTTTATGGCGGGTAGTTTTGCAGATCTGCCGACATCGATTTCTGACGGAGCGCTCGACGGTATTTTGCTCGACCTGGGCGTCTCGTCGCCGCAGCTTGATAACGCGGATCGTGGTTTCGGATTTCGTGACGATGGTCCACTCGATATGCGAATGGACACGCGTTCGGGTGTCACTGCTGCGGACTGGATCGCCGTGGCCTCAGAGGCCCAGATCGCAGAGGTGATTAAAACGTACGGTGAAGAGCGCTTCGCGCGTCGCATGGCATCCGCTATTGTGAAGGTGAGGGCTGAGACCCCGATTTGCCGGACTAAGCAGCTGGCCAGCATTGTGGCCGAGGCAAATCCGCGGTGGGAGCCTAATAAACATCCAGCGACTCGGGCGTTCCAAGCCATTCGTATTTATATCAATCGCGAGCTCGAGGACCTAGAGCTCGCGCTCGATCCTATGGTGGCCAAGTTGGCGCCGCGAGGCCGTTTAGTTGTTATCAGCTTTCACTCTCTCGAAGATCGAATCGTGAAGCGGTTTATGCGCAATCAGGCCAAAGGTGAGCAACTCCCTCGGCGGGTACCAGTGATTGATAGCGATACGGGTAAAACGCTCAATTTGGTGGGTAAGGCTGTGAAGCCCTCTGGCAGCGAGGTCGAGCGTAATCCAAGATCGCGATCGGCCATTATGCGAATCGCGGAGCGACGGTAATGCAGGGGCGATTCAGTGCCTCGCCCTTGCGGATCGCCGTCTGTGCTGGACTGGTTTTGTTCAGCGCGTTGTTGGTTGTCAGTGAGACCCATCAAACGCGCTTGCTCTTTACAAAGCTTCAGGCTCAGGAAAGTGAGCGGTGGCACTTACAAGAGCGTTACAGTCGTCTTTTATTGGAATACTCGACACTCTCGGCGCCTCACCGCATCAGTGCGCTTTCACAGACATCACTCGCTATGAAGTCCCCCAATACGGGGTCGATTAGGGTGGTGGCGCAATGAGCCGCAGTCGCCCTCCCGTTCTTGTTTATCGCTGGCGAATCGCGCTGACAGCGGCGGTGCTCGCAGGGCTGTTTGGCATGCTGGTTGTTAGGCTGGTGCAACTGCAGGTTGGAGCAAGCCAGTACGGTGCGCATTTTTTACAACGCCAGGGTGACTTGAGAATCGTTCGTTCCGCTGAGATTCCTGCCTATCGCGGGCTGATCACTGATCGAAGGGGTGCCCCATTGGCTATTTCCACGCCTGTGGTGACCCTGTGGACGAACCCGCAGGAGTTGCGCGGGAGTGGGCGCGAGTCGGAGCTTGCAACCTTGATGAATATGGCGCCGGCAAGCTTTGAGGCAAGGCTCAACCGGTACCAAAATAAACAATTTATGTACCTTGCACGCCATCAGACGCCCCAAGTCGCAAGTGCGGTCATGGAGGCTGGCTTACCGGGCGTTTATGGAAAGCGAGAATATCGCCGCTTTTACCCCGCAGGCGAGGTTGTCTCGCAGCTTGTAGGGACGACTAATATCGATGGTGCAGGAGCGACCGGTGTCGAGCTGTTGTTTGATGCAAGCTTGCAAGGGCGCACGGGCAAAAAGCAATTTATTAAGGCCCTTCACGGGGAATCTATTCGTGATATTGGGGTGGTTGAGGAGGCTGCAGATGGTCAGTCCCTTCAGCTTAGTATCGATCTTCGATTACAGCATGTGCAACACCGAGAGCTGCTAACGGCACTGGAAGAGACGGGCGCAGCGGCGGCGTCGGCAGTGACGATTGATGCAAAGACGGGCGAAATTCTGGCCATGACCAATCTTCCTTCGTTTAATCCAAATCGGAGGGGGCAGCTCGATCTCGCGACGATGCGCAACCGTGTCGCAACCGATGTCTTTGAGCCCGGTTCCACGGTCAAGCCATTGACGTTGGTCGCAGCACTAGAAAGCGGTGACTTTGATATCGACACCTTGGTGGATACATCGCCGGGGAGGATTACTGTTGGCGGAAAAGTACTGCCGGATCCGCGAAACTACGGTGAGATTACCGTGTCCCGCGTCATTGAAAAGTCCAGCCAAGTTGGGGTTACAAAAATCGCACAGGCGATCGGGCATGAACGCATCATCGATGTATTTCAGCGTTTTGGTTTGGGTCAGATGACGGGCGCCGAATTTCCGGGAGAGCGGTCGGGTCGACTGCCCGATCATGATTTTTGGAGTGCAATCGACCGGGTTACGCCAGCGTTTGGTTATGGTCTTTTGGTGACGCCCCTGCAGCTGGCACATGCGTACGCGGTTATCGCCAATCAGGGGCAAATGATGCCGCTGACCTTGCTTGCGAATGAGGGGCAGGGGGCACCCGGCCGACAGATTATTTCGCCGGAAATTGCGGAAGAGGTGGTAACAGTACTTCACCGTGTGACCGGTCGAGAAGGTACAGCACAACGTGCAAGTGTTGCGGGCTTCAATGTTGGCGGAAAGACCGGAACCATCCACAAAGTTGGTGCAACTGGGTATTTGGACGACCGCTATGTTGCGCTGTTTGTAGGCGTTGCACCCATTGAGGCCCCGCGTTACGTCACGGTGGTGGTGATCGATGAGCCCAAGGGTGATGCGTATGGCGGCGGCACGGCGGCAGCGCCTGTCTACTCTCGAATTACTCAAGAGGTTCTCCGAATACAAAGCGCAGTGCCCACGGATTCCGATAAGCAGTTGCCGGTAAAAGCGATTGCAATGGCTGGGAGGGATAGCCCTCGTGCGTAACCAAACTCTGGGCATGTTGACGGACTCTATCGCGGCACTTCCGTCGTCAATGAGCTCTATCGTGCCCGAGGGTTTGTCGCTAGACAGTCGCACGATAAACCGTGGTGATGCCTTTGTTGCAACAAAGGGTGTTGATGCGGATGGGCGTCGGTACATCAATGACGCGCTTACTCACGGTGCAATTGCTGTCTTGGCCGAAGCTGAGGGCCTAACTCATCAGGACCCCCGAGTGATTCCGGTTACTGGACTCAAATCACACTTGGGTGAGCTGGCTCGTCGATTTTACGCGGACCCCTCAACAGATCTGTCTGTCGTTGCAGTGACTGGGACCAATGGCAAGACGAGCATCTCAGATTACACGGGACAGCTGTTGCGACTGCTCGGTAAGTCGGCGGGCACCATTGGCACGCTGGGGGCACGCACACAATCGGGAGATGCCGCTGAAGCTAAGAATACGACACCGGACGTATTGACGCTCAATAGACACCTGGCAACGTGGCGGAGCGAGGGGGTGAAGTACGCGGCTATTGAGGCCTCGAGTCACGCACTGGAGCAAGGCCGGTTGGACGGATTGACGGTTCACACGGGCGTGTTCAGTAATCTCACAAGAGATCACTTGGACTACCACGGCGATCTCGAGGCCTATCGTCAAGCAAAGCTCCGGTTGTTCACTGAATTTATGCCCGAACGTGTGATTTACAACCTCGACGACCGGTCAACCGTCGATGCTCGTCACTGCGCCAAAGGACACTCATTCGGCCTCTCATTAACTGACGCATCTGCCGATGTCTTTATTAGGCTGTCTAATGACTGCTCAGCCGGATTATCGTTTCAAGTTCAATCGCCCTTTGGTACCGCAGAGATTACGACGGGGCTTCATGGCCAATTCAACGCTTTCAATGTGACGGCGGCGATCATGACGGTCTGCGGGCTTGGCTTTACCTTTAAAGACGTCGCCAATGCGGCCCATCACCTCAGATCTGTAGAGGGTCGAATGCAAGTGGTGAAAGGCGGTGGAGGCACCCGCGTGGTCGTCGATTTCGCCCACACCCCAGATGCACTCGACAGCGCACTGACGGCACTGAGTCAGTCGTGCACCGGCGACTTGTGGGCTGTTTTTGGTTGCGGCGGTGATCGAGACGCCGGGAAGCGCTCGGAGATGGGGCGTGTCGCGCAGGCACTGGCAGATCGGGTCGTAGTGACTAACGATAACCCTCGATCAGAGGATCCGCTGCGCATCGCCCAAGCAATCGCTGCGGGCTGTAGCGGAGATGGCGTTCACATTGAGCTCGATCGTGCCGAGGCGATTCGCTACGCCATACGCTCAGCTAAAACCGGCGATACCGTGCTTGTGGCGGGAAAGGGGCATGAGAATTACCAGCACATTGGCACTGAGCGACGTCCATTCTCTGATGTCGTATGCGCCGAGCAGGCACTTCGGGAACGCGAAAGGGCGCTGCAATGACCAGTATTCGTCTTTCGGATCTTGCGCGAGTGCTCGGCGTGGCGTTGCACAGCACGGATGCGGCAATTACCGGGCTAGTGATAGACAGTAGAGCAGTGACCACTGGCGATCTTTTCGTGGCGATCCGGGGCGATCGTGTGGATGGCAATGACTTTATAAAAGAGGCGCTTGCGCGCGGCGCTGCCGCCGTCGTGAGCAGCCAGACGCTGAGTCATTCGATACCGCACCTGACAGTGACTGATTCTGGCGCCGCTTGTGCAGCCTTTGGACGATTGGCGCGGGAGTCGTTTGGCGGCGTTGTTGCTGGCATTACTGGCAGTGCGGGCAAAACAACCGCCAAAGCATTCTTGGCCGCAATTTGCGCCTCCACCGATCGAACGGTTGCCACGGAAGGCAATCAGAATAATGAGCTGGGTGTGCCGTTGACGCTGGCAAAGCTACTGTCTGCACCGAAGTTCGGGGTTGTCGAAATGGGTGCGGCTCAGGTCGGAGATATCGCGCACTTGAAAAGCATGGCGTTGCCTCAGATCGTTGTGTTGCTCAATGCGCTTGAAGCGCACGTCGGCCGCTTTGGCAGTTTCGATAACATTGTGTCGACGAAGGGAGAGATTCTTGACGGACTGTCGCCATCGAGTGTGGCGGTCTTGAACGCAGACCAGTCGAACTTCGCGCTATGGAGCGAGCGCGCACAACCTGCACGAATAATCTCCTTCGGGTGGACGGCTGCCGCAGATGTTCGCGTTGTAAGTGAGCGCTCAAATGGTTTTGCGGGTTCTCTGGTCGAGCTCGATCTCAAGGGCTCGAGCGTTTCTGTGCGTCTTTGTGTCCCGGGAAAGGCCGGCGTGACGAACGCGCTTGCGGCGGCCGCAGCAGCGATTGGACTGGGTATTGGCGTCGATAAGATTGTCGAAGGGCTTGAGTCGGTTAAGCCTGTCGCGGGACGTGGAAACTCAGTCACCTTGCGCGATGGCGTAACGCTCATCGACGACAGTTATAACGCCAGTCCTTCGAGCGTGATTGCGGCGCTAGATGTCCTGTCTCATTCGAAGACACCTCGAACTGCCGTTTTGGCCGATATGTTAGAGCTGGGGGACGAGGCGGTGAGTTATCACCAGCAGGTGGGCCGATACATCTCGAAACTCGGTATAGAGCGCGTCATCGCGGTCGGCGAGTTGTCGCGGCACATTGGCGATCACTGCTTGCCGCAGTCGATCCACTTTCAAGATGCCGATGCACTGTTAGGGGCCTGTCCCACCTTTTCGAAAAATGAAACCGTGCTGGTGAAGGGCTCAAGGGGTATGCGCTTAGATCGGTTTGTCGATGCAGTGACATCCGCTTTAGGAGAGACGACATGTTAATGTGGCTTGCGCAGCAACTGGCTGTTTGGGAGTCGGCATTCTCGGTATTTGACTACATAACGCTGAGAGGCATTCTCTCGGCGATGACGGCCTTAATTGTATCAACCCTCGTCGGTCCAGCGATGATTCGCGGGTTACGAGACATGCAAATTGGTCAGTCTGTTCGCACAGACGGACCGCAATCTCACTTAAGTAAAGCGGGCACGCCCACAATGGGTGGCGCCTTGATCATCGTAGCAATCGCGTCGGGAACGTTGCTTTGGGGGGACCTGTCCAGTCGATACTTGTGGGTGGCGTTACTCACTACAGTGGCTTTTGGTGCGATTGGTTGGGTTGACGACTACCGTAAAGTTGTTGAAAAAGACTCTCGAGGGCTACCGGCGCGGTGGAAGTACTTTTGGCAGTCGATGGTGGGATTGGCAGCCGTGACTTATTTGTTTTCCTCGTCAACGCAGACGCCAGAACTGACGCTTTACCTCCCGTTTCTGAAAGACTTCGCCTTTGTCATGGGACTCCTCTTTATTCCTTGGTCATACCTCGTGGTTGTCGGGTCAAGTAATGCTGTAAATCTCACGGACGGTCTCGACGGATTGGCGATCTTACCCACAGTCATGGTGGCCGTGGGGCTCGGCATGATTGCTTACCTCACGGGGCACGTGCAGCTCGCGGCTTACTTGAATATTGCGTATATCGCCGGTGCCGGAGAAATGGTTATTTTTTGTGGCGCTATTGCTGGCGCTGGACTGGGTTTCCTTTGGTTTAACACCTACCCTGCCATGGTCTTCATGGGTGATGTGGGCGCGCTGGCATTGGGTGCTGCGCTCGGCATCGTGGCCATCATTATCCGTCAAGAGCTGGTGCTTTTTATAATGGGCGGCGTCTTCGTAATCGAGACGCTGTCTGTGATTATTCAGGTGGCGTCGTTTAAGTTGCGCGGAAAGCGTGTTTTTAAAATGGCGCCGATTCATCATCATTTCGAACTGTCCGGTTGGCCCGAGCCGCGTGTGATCGTCCGTTTTTGGATTATCACAGCGATGCTCGTTTTGTTTGGCCTTGCGACATTGAAGTTGAGGTAGATCACGATGACGCCTGAACTCATTTCCAGTTCGACTCGACGCGCGGTACTCGGTATGGGGCACACCGGGCGCTCGGTTGCGCGTTTTTGGAAAGAGCAAGGCTTACCTTTTATTGCCATGGATACCCGTCCTGATCTGTCGAGCAGTCCGGTCATGAAAGAGGAGCTCGACGGGATCGAGACTCATTTTGGGGAGATCGATCCGAGGCTCATGAGCCAAATTGATTTAATGATAGCCTCACCCGGTATCGCTATGGACTCGCCGGCCATTACCCTGGCGCAGGCGCATGGCGTTGAAGTGCGCGGCGATATTGATCTGTTTGTGGCCGAGGCAAAGAGTCCCGTTATCGGCATTACCGGATCAAATGGTAAGTCGAGTGTGACGACGTTTGTGGGTCAGCTACTGACCTTTTGTGGCAAGCGGGTTGCGGTTGGAGGGAATTTGGGCGTGCCTGCGCTTGAGCTCCTCAATGACCCCCCGGACGTCTATGTGCTTGAGCTTTCTTCCTTTCAGCTTGAGCGTGCGGGCGATCTGAATCTCGCGGTGGCAATCGTGCTGAACTTGTCCCCCGATCATCTCGATCGGCATCAAACGATGCCGCTGTACCATCTCGCAAAACACCGAATTTTCGCTGGCGCAAAGAGCGTCGTCGCGAACTACAGAGACGCTCTAACGCAGCCTGTGGGTAAGAGCGACGTGCCTTGGGTTTTGTGGCGCGACAACGAACCTGATCTTAACCAGCTGGGTCTGCGTGAGCAGGAGGGTGAGCTGTGGCTGTATCACGGGTTTGAGCCCTTATGCGCTTGTTCTGACATCGCCCTGGTGGGTGACCACAATATTCGAAATGCACTGGCGGCCCTGGCCGTGTGTCACGCGTTGGGTATCGAATACAGCGACCTCGTCGGGGGTCTAAAGACGCTTTCAGGTTTGGCTCATCGCTGCGAGATGATCCTAGAGCATCAGCACGTGCGTTACGTGAACGACAGTAAAGGGACGAACGTTGGCGCAAGTATCGCCGCGTTGGAGGGTCTTTCGAAGGGAAAGAACGTGATCCTAATCGCGGGTGGTGAGGGAAAAGGTCAGTCATTTAAACCACTGTCGAAAGCCATTGCCCTGTCGTGTAAGCACACCATTCTTATTGGTCGCGATGCCGACAAAATCGAGGCGACACTCGAGCCCCATGTGTCTCGAGAAAGGGCAGGTTCGATGACGGAGGCTGTTCAGCGTGCTGTCGATTGCGCGTCAGAGGGCGACGTCGTTTTATTGTCGCCTGCGTGTGCGAGCTTTGACATGTTCACAGACTATCAGGACCGCGGTACCGCGTTTCGAGATGCCGTGAGTCTTATCGTGCAGGAGGCTGAGCTATGACGGCAACGCCGCGCGATAATTGGGCAGGATCTCTCCTGCTCGTGTTGGCGTCCGCACTCATTGCGGTGGGTGTTATCGCTATCTCATCGGCCTCGATTAGTTTGTCGGAAGTGAAATTTGGTAATGAATGGCATCACGCGATTCGGCACCTCTCTTACCTTGCCATTGGGGTCACGCTTGGGTTCTTCGCGTACCTGTTGCCGCTCAATGTATGGCGCCAGACGTCGCCATGGCTTCTCATGTTGGCGTTTGCGCTACTGGTGCTTGTCCTCGTGCCTGGGGTCGGCCGAGTGGTTAATGGCAGCCAGCGCTGGATTCCATTAGCCGGATTTACGCTTCAGCCGTCAGAGTTCGCCAAGTTTGCACTGGTCTTGTGGTTGTCGGGCTACATGGTGCGTCATGGTGAGGAGTTGCGGACGGCTCTCAGGGGGTTACTCAAGCCCATTTCGGTGCTGGTTTTATTTGCGCTGTTGTTGTTGTCCGAGCCTGATTTTGGCGCAACCGTCATCATCTTAGGGACCGCGTTTGGCATGTTGTTTATGGGCGGCGCGCGCCTTATTTACGTACTTGGTTTGGTGCTGTCAGCGGTCGCGATTATGGCGGGCATGATTCTTATGGCGCCCTATCGCATGCAGCGGCTAATGGCGTATCAAGACCCCTGGAGCGATCCGTTCGGCAGCGGTTTCCAGCTAATACAGTCGCTTATCGCCTACGGGCGGGGGGAGTGGCTGGGTGTGGGGCTGGGTAATAGCGTTCAGAAGCTCTTTTACTTGCCTGAGGCGCACACCGACTTTGTTTTTTCAATTTGGGCCGAGGAAACAGGTCTCGTAGGCGCTGTAGCGGTGATCGTCCTGTTCGCAGTGTTTGTCGGTCGTATTGTGTTTATGGGGTATCGCTTTCTGCTGGAAAGTCGCGAATTCGAGGCCTATTGCTGTTTTGGTTTCGCGCTTGTTTTCGCCGGTCAAGCGTTCGTCAATATGGGCGTGAGCTCAGGGCTGCTCCCAACCAAAGGGCTAACGCTTCCGTTTATTAGTTACGGTGGTAATAGCCTGATGATGAGCTGTATCACGATGGGTCTCTTGCTGAAGTTAGAGCGGAGTCACGTTGCAGCGACGACCAAAGTTCAGGCTAGGAGAAGGTTGCCATGAGCTCGTCGACGCACAGCGCTATGATCATGGCGGGTGGCACCGGCGGCCACGTCTACCCGGGTCTCGCGGTTGCGAGCGAGTTGCGCGAAGCGGGCTGGCGAGTTTCGTGGATAGGAACAGCCCGAGGACTTGAGGCTCGCGTGGTACCCGTGAGTGGCATGACACTGCACACCCTGACCACCCTAGGTTTGCGTGGGAAGGGCATTCTTTCAAGGCTCAAAGGCGTCTTTTCTCTTCTCTTTGCGTGCCTTCAGGCACTCGGTCTCTTACTGCGACATCGACCGACTTTAGTGATTGGTTTCGGTGGGTATGCGGCAGGACCTGCCGGCGCTGTGGCCACAATCTTGCGTATTCCTGTCCTTATTCACGAGCAAAATGCCGTTGCCGGGACCACCAATCGATTGCTTGCTCGAGGCGCTTGCCGTGTAATGGCCGGGTTTGAGGGGGCCTTTGCGTTACCTGCTCAGTCGTTGGTGACCGGTAACCCCTTGCGTGCAGAACTGTGTCAGCAGCCTCAAAAAACCTATCCACAGTCAATGTTTACTCCCGAGCGCCCATTGCGTATCGCCATCTTGGGTGGAAGTCAGGGGGCGCTGGCCCTGAACAAGGGATGTCCTGATGCGTTTGCTGCACTCCCGACAGAGGTGCTGGCGGCGCTTGACGTAAAACACCAATGCGGCGCACAGCATCTGGACGTCACTCAAGACGCCTGGGCCTCAGTCGAGATGCACAATGTCGACGTAATGCCCTTTGTCGAGGACATGGCATCATTGTACGCGTGGGCGGATCTTGCGATTTGTCGTGCAGGCGCTCTGACGGTTAGCGAGCTTGCCGTCACTGGAACACCCAGTCTTTTGGTCCCGCTGCCACAGGCAATCGACAACCATCAGATGAAAAATGCTGAAGTCCTGTGTAAGGCCGGCGGTGCGTGTATTCTGCCGCAGTCCTCGCTTACGGATACCACGCTCGCTCGGTTTATAAACGACATAATCAATGACGCAGCGCGCCTGAGCACCATGTCAGAATGTGCGCGCGCGTGGTCCAAACCGAACGCCACTCGGGACGTTGTGTTAGTCGCACAGGAGGTGGCGTGTGGCTGAAGCCGTTTTGACACGTGAACCCATGATGCGTCGGATTCAGCGCATTCACTTTGTAGGCATTGGTGGCTCGGGCATGAGCGGTATTGCGGAAGTGCTTGCCGGCTTGAACTATCAGGTGTCCGGCTCCGACATCGCTGAGAATTCATCGATTGATCGACTGCGCGGTTTGGGTGTTTTGGTTGCCATAGGCCATATAGCCTCGCATGTTGAGGGGGCTCATGTTTTGGTCGTGTCCTCCGCAATTAATGAGTCTAATCCGGAGGTTAAGGCGGCCAAAGACTTGCGAATCCCCATTGTACCCCGGGCAGAAATGCTGGCGGAACTGATGCGCTATCGATTCAGTGTCGCCGTTGCAGGGACCCACGGTAAAACCACGACGACCAGTCTTATTGCGTCACTGATGGCTGAGGCGGGTCTGGATCCGACCTTCGTCATTGGTGGGGTGCTCAATAATTTGGGCACCAATGCACAGCTGGGTGCGAGTGAGTATTTGGTGGTAGAGGCCGACGAGAGTGACGCGTCGTTTTTACACTTGTTGCCCATGATGTCGGTGATCACGAATGTCGAGCCCGATCACATGGAGCATTACGAGGGTGATGTTCGCGCGTACAAGCAAGCCTTTGTCGAATTTCTCCATAACCTGCCGTTTTACGGCGTGGCGCTGGTGTGTCTTGACGATTCCGGTGTGCGTGAGTTGTTGCCCAGTATCACGCGGCAAGTCGTCACCTATGGTTTCTCTGACGATGCGGACTACCGTCTAGAAGCACTGCGGTTTTCGGGAACCCAAAGCCAATTCACCCTGCACCGCAAGGCAACGGGTGACGCATTGGCATTGATGCTACCGATGCCAGGCGTTCATAACGCCCTCAATGCGGCCGCGGCCGTTGCCGTTTGTTCTGAGTTGGGCGTTAGCGATGACGCGCTCACCCGTGGCCTCAAGTCTTTTGAGGGTGTTGGACGTCGCTTTTCGGTGTTGGGTGATATTACGTGGCAAGGTGGCCACGCGCTGTTAGTCGACGACTACGGACACCATCCCACGGAGCTAAAGGCCACGATTCTTGCGGCGCGAGAAGCGTATCCTGATCGGCGACTCGTTATGGTCTTCCAGCCTCATCGATACAGTAGAACGCGGGACTGTTACGACGAGTTTGTCGATGTACTGTCGTCAGTAGACGCACTTGTACTCCTCGACGTCTACGCGGCGGGCGAGGAAGAAATTGTCGGCGCGGACAGTCGAGCACTGGCCCGTAGCATCCGCCAGATGGGTTTTATCGACCCTGTTCTGTTGAGCGACAACGGCCAGTTACCGAGCCGATTGATTAAGTTCCTCACGAATGACGATGTCCTTGTGATGCAAGGTGCCGGCAATATTGGCCGCTTGGCTCGCATGCTCTCTGAAGCGACGTCCCTGGAGGCGCTGTCATGAGCCCTGATCTACAGGGAACGCATGTCACCGTTCTAATGGGCGGGACCTCGGCAGAGCGTGAGGTCTCTCTGAAAAGCGGTGCTGCGGTGGCGAACGCGCTCACACTTGAGGGGGTCCGCGTCACCCGCCTCGATACGGCAACCCCAAACTGGCATCAAGACCTGCCGTCGGACACCTTCGTTTTTAATTTACTTCACGGCGCAGGTGGAGAGGATGGTCGTGTTCAAGGGCTTCTGGAAACGCTGGGTGTCGCGTACTCAGGTTCCGGGGTGCTGGGCAGCGCACTGAGCATGGACAAGGTAAAGACCAAACAGGTCTGGAAAAGCCTTGATCTGCCTACACCGGCCTTTGAAATTATCGACGAGCACAGTGACTTCGCAGCTGTGATTGCGCGTTTGAATTCGGTGTTTGTAAAGCCAATTTCAGAGGGGTCTTCGGTCGGAATGGCCGCGGCAAGCGACGCGGAGTCATTACGGGTGGCTCTCATTGAGGCGCAAAAATCCGGCGTTCCTGTTATGGCGGAACAGTTTGTCAGTGGTGAGGAGTACACGGTTGCGATCCTTCATGGACGCTCGCTACCGCCGATTAAGATTACGCCTGAGTCTGCATTTTACGACTACAACGCGAAGTATGTGTCGGGGACGACGCGCTTCGAGTGTCCAGCACCGTTGAGCGTCGAGGAGACACAAACGCTGCAGGCGTTGGCCTTCGCGGCATTTGTCGCCTCGGGCGCGGAAGTGTGGGGGCGTGTCGACATGATTCGTGGTGCAGACGGTTGGCAGTTGCTGGAGGTCAATACAGTTCCCGGTATGACAGACCACAGCCTTGTTCCCAAGGCTGCTGAGGCCGCAGGTATACGCTTTATTGATCTGCTCGATGAAATTTATTTGGGGTCTAGGGAGTTGCGTTATGCCGCGTGAAATTACTCGACAACCCAAAGGGTCAGTGGGTACGCGCTGGGAGCGCTTTCTTCGCAGTGTCAAGCGCATCATCACTGCCGTAACTTTTATTGTCATCGCTGCAGTTGCAGGGCTTTTGACACAACGCGCTACCGATATGCCAGTGCAAGAAATTGCGATTTTGGGGGACATGCAACACGTGTCTCGCGCCACGGTGGAGGCAGTTATTGGCCCGCACGTGAGCGAGGGCTTCCTGTTGACAGATCTCGCTGAGATTCGCACAGACCTTGAGGCTCTGCCTTGGGTGTTTGAGGTCAAGGTGCGTCGAGAGTGGCCGGGTACTGTTCACGTGCACGTTACCGAAGAGCAGCCTATCGCACGTTGGGGCGAGGCGGCCTATATCAATCAGCACGGTGTCGTCTTTGATGGTGCATCTTTCGATCGGTACTCCGAACTGCCTCAGTTGTGGAGCGAGCACAGTACACCGGTCGCGCTCATTGAACAGTTTAAGTTATTTCAGATGCTGTTGACGCCCCACGGTTTGGGTATCGCGGTTCTCAAAGAAGATCGATTGGGACAAATATCAGCTGAGCTCACTGATGGGACAAGCGTGCAGTTTGGCGACAAGGACTTCGCGCAGCGTGTGCGTCGTTTTGCTGTGTTGCTCACTCAGGGGGCTCAAGACAACTCGATTACAAGAATAGATTTTCGGTACGAGCGCGGAGCAGCGGTTCTGCGCCAGCAAAAGCAATTTGCAGTGACCACAGTAGCCCAAGAGCGAGGAGGTCGGTAATGACAGCGAATGAAGAGAAACGAATGATCGTTGGACTGGATATAGGAACGTCCAAGGTGGTTGCTGTAGTCGGTGAAGTTGATGCTGACGGAACGATTGATATCGTCGGCATTGGGTCTCATCCGTCCAAGGGACTCAAAAAGGGCGTTGTCGTGAACATTGAGTCGACCGTCAATGCTATTCAACGAGCGGTGGAAGAAGCCGAGCTGATGGCCGGCTGCCAGATTCACTCGGTGTATGTTGGGATTGCCGGCAACCATATTCGATCGATGAATTCTCACGGTATTGTCGCGATTAAAGACCGTGAAGTGGAGCGCGCCGATATCTCGCGTGTGATTGATGCCGCGCAAGCGGTTGCAATACCGGCAGACCAGAAAATTCTCCACGTACTCCCGCAGGAGTTCGTGATTGATAATCAAGGCGGCATTAAAGAGCCACTCGGCATGTCAGGTGTTCGCCTCGAAGCCAAGGTCCACCTGGTGACTTGCGCTGAAACGGCCGCACAAAATATCGAAAAATGTGTTCAGCGGTGCGGTCTGGAGGTGGACGCCATTGTCCTTGAGCAGCTGGCATCGAGTTACTCGGTGATTACTGATGACGAGCGTGACCTCGGTGTATGCATGGTCGATATTGGCGGCGGGACATCTGACATTGCCATCTTCACTGAGGGCTCTATTCGCCACACAGGGGTTATTCCCATCGCTGGCGATCAAGTCACGAGTGATATTGCAATGGCCTTACGCACACCGACCCAGCACGCAGAGGAAATAAAAATTCGATACGCCTGTGCGCTCGCTCAGCTCACAGGGCCTGACGAAACCATTAAGGTTCCCAGCGTGGGCGATCGCCCGCCACGCGATCTGTCGCGTCAGTCTTTGGCGGAGGTCGTAGAACCTCGCTACGACGAACTGTTCACGCTCATCCAGGGTGAGACGCGACGCTCCGGTTTTGAAGACCTCATACCCGCCGGCATCGTGCTGACCGGCGGGACTTCCAAAATGGAGGGCGTGGTGGAACTTGCTGAAGAGATTTTTCACATGCCGGTACGAGTCGGTGCGCCGCAGTACACGCGTGGTATGCACGACATTATTCGCAATCCGATTTACGCAACAGCCGTAGGTCTGCTGCTGTCGGGTGCAAAAGAACTTCATGACGGGGCGCAGCTTGCTGCGGGTCGCAAGAAGACCAGCGGTCTGCTGGGTGGGTTGCGCAATTGGTTTGGACGCAACTTTTAAAAGAGTAAGGGGATATTCGGGGAGCCGAATAATTTCAAACGGGGAGAAATAAAATGTTTGAACTAGTAGACAATGCACCGCAAAACGCGGTTATCAAGGTGATTGGTGTTGGCGGCGGCGGCGGTAATGCGGTTCGTCACATGATCGAGCACGATATTGAAGGCGTCGACTTCATTTGCGCCAATACGGACTCGCAAGCGCTGGCAGACATCGACTCAAAAACGATTCTGCAACTGGGTAACACCATTACTAAGGGACTGGGTGCAGGTGCCAATCCGGAAATTGGTCGTGCGGCCGCACTCGAAGACAGAGATCGAATTGCCGAGTCTTTGCAGGGCGCGGATATGGTTTTTGTCACTGCTGGAATGGGTGGCGGTACTGGCACGGGTGGCGCGCCTATTGTCGCGGAGGTTGCGCGTGACATGGGTATCTTGACGGTGGCAGTTGTCACTCGACCGTTCAGCTTTGAGGGCCGAAAGCGTTTGACCATTGCAGATCAAGGTCTCAAAGAACTTGAACAGCACGTTGACTCACTGATTACTGTCCCCAACGAGAAATTGCTCGAAGTTATGGGCAAAAACACCAGCTTGTTGGATGCGTTCAAAGAGGCCAATGACGTGCTCTTTGGGGCAGTCCAGGGTATCGCGGACCTGATTATCCGTCCCGGCATGATCAACGTCGATTTCGCCGACGTGAAGACTGTGATGTCAGAAATGGGTTCAGCAATGATGGGTACGGGTGCCGCTACCGGTGAGGGCCGTGCTCGTGAGGCGGCTGAACGCGCCATCAACAGCCCACTGTTGGACGACATAGACCTCAGCGGAGCCAAGGGTCTCCTGGTAAACATTACAGCAGGTCTTGATCTGTCGCTCGGCGAGTTCTCAGAAGTCGGTGAAGCGATTGAGGAGATTGCCTGTGATGACGCGACGGTTGTTATTGGTACAGTTATTGATCCAACCATGGCCGATGAGCTCAAAGTAACTGTCGTGGCCACTGGGCTGGGTGTGGAGCAGAGCCGACCTGTCTTGAAAAAGGTCGAGCCACTGGCGCCGATGCGTTCCGCAACATCGACGTCAGCGGCCTATGAGGGGTATGATCTGCCTCCAGCGAAGCGCCAGCGCGCTGCTGTGACTACTCATTCTGGGCAAGCGGTTGCGGTCGAGGAAAGTAGCGAAGAGGGATATTTCGATATTCCGGCGTTTCTGCGGCGCCAAGCCGACTAACGCGGTGCGAGGGAGTGGTTGGAAAGAGAGCTTAGGGCTCTCGGGCTGACTGTCCCCTGAAAAAAGGCAAAGGAATGATACGACAGCGAACATTACGAAATTCGATCAAGGCCACCGGTGTTGGTTTGCACACCGGCGACAAAGTGCTGCTGACACTCTGCCCTGCACCCGTCGATACGGGCATCGTTTTTCGCCGAACTGACCTCAACCCTGTGGCCGAGATCCCCGCTCGTGCCGACTTGGTTGGCGAGACGACGCTGTCGACCTGCCTCATTCACGGTGATGCCCGCGTTTCAACTGTCGAGCACCTGCTCTCTGCGATGGCCGGACTGGGTGTCGATAACGCGTACGTCGACGTGACCGCCCCTGAAATCCCCATTATGGACGGTAGCGCGGCCCCCTTTGTCTTTTTATTGCAGTCAGCAGGGATCGTAGAACAACACGCTGCGAAAAAATTTATTCGTGTTAGAAAAGAAGTCACCGTGACCGACGGCGACAAGACCGCCAGTTTTTTGCCGCTCGAGGGATTTAAGATTTCGTTTGGCATCGATTTTGATCATCCAGTGTTTAAACACCGGGCCGCAACCACCGAGATTGATTTTTCCACGACGTCTTTCGTCCGCGAGGTCAGTCGCGCAAGAACGTTTGGCTTTGTTGAGGAAATTGAGTACCTGCGCTCAAAGGGACTCGCGCGTGGGGGCAGCATGGACAACGCCGTCGTCATCGACGACTACAAGGTCTTGAACCATGGTGGTCTTCGTTACGACGATGAGTTTGTGAAGCACAAAGTGCTCGATGCCATTGGCGACCTGTATTTACTGGGGTATAGCTTGATCGGTGAATACCGTGCCTTCAAGTCAGGCCATGCACTCAACAACCACGCGCTGCGCACCTTAATTGCAAATAAGGACGCGTGGGAGATGGTCACCTTTGAAGACGTCGAACAGGCCCCGATTTCCTATCAGCAGCCGTTTTTGACTTACGCGCCAACTTAATCGCGGCTGAGATCACAGCCGAGTCCAACCTACTTTCTTAGGACTTGTATCTCTGGCATAGTGGCGCGGTTAACGTTAGCGATTGTGTCACCTTTGAAATTCATACTGATAAAGAACGAAGGACCCTCTAAAACCGTCGAAATTGGTCGATGGACGCGGGTCGTTGTGTCTGCGATTTTGATTGGTTTGCCGGTGACTTTGGCCGGACTGAGCTACGAGTTCGGCGTAAAAAAAGGGGTTTCCAAAACACAGGCGGCCGAAGAGACTTTGGCTGCAGAGGAAGCGCGCGAGCGCGCCGAGGCCTTGGCTGATCTCGCGGTTGAGGCGGAGAGACGGCTGCAGTCCATGACCCTGCTCCTGGCTGAGTTACAAAGCCGGGTTACGCGTCTCGATGCGGTGGGCATAAACCTCACACAAAGCGCGGGCTTGGAACCTGGTGAATTTAACTTCAACGTGCCTCCCGCCTTGGGTGGTCCGCTGATGACGTCGCAGGACGACGCGCGTGAATTAATCCCTGCGCTTGAGGGAGAGCTATTCGCCTTGAGCACAGCCTTGGACGATCGCGAGGTTCAACTCGATATATTGTCCGAGTTGATTCAGGGCGAGCAGGTTAAAAGCGATGCGACACCTGCAGGCCGCCCCATCTTGTCGGGATGGCTGTCGTCTCGATACGGCAGTCGTATCGATCCATTCAGTGGGAAAAAAGCGTGGCATGAAGGCATCGATTTCGCGGGACGCGAGGGTGCACAGATCGTCGCGGTGGCCAGTGGTGTTGTCAGCTGGAGCGGCGAGCGTGCGGGCTACGGTAAAATGGTTGAGGTCGCACACGGCGATGGTGTGATCACGCGTTATGCCCATAACCAAGAAAATCGCGTCAAAGTCGGTGACATGGTTCGCCGTGGTGACGTTGTTGCGCTCATGGGAAACAGTGGCCGTTCTACGGGTCCACACGTTCACTTTGAAGTTCATAAGAACGGCCGCCCGGTCGACCCTGCGAGTTACTTACACCGCACGCCCAACTAAGGTCATCACCGACCGCTAGTGAAGTTCACTGTACTCGTTGATCGCGCAAACTGCGCAAAACCCAATCACACGTAATGGAAACACCATGGCTAATCCGCTGAAGATGATATTCGGCTCGCGTAACGACCGAGTGTTACGTCGAATTAAGAAAACTGTTCGCACCATTAATGCGCTTGAGGAGAGCACACAGGCGCTTGACGATGACGCGTTGCGGGCAAAAACCCAAGAATTCAAAGTGCGGTACCAGAACGGCGAGTCGCTTGACGCGCTGTTGCCGGAGGCCTTTGCTGTCGTTCGAGAGGGCGGTGTCCGAGCCATGGGTATGCGTCACTTTGACGTACAGCTCATCGGTGGAGTGGTACTGCACGAGGGCAATGTCGCGGAAATGCGGACCGGAGAGGGTAAGACCTTGGTGGCAACATTGCCGGCGTACCTTAACGCGCTCTCGGGGAATAGCGTTCACTTGATTACCGTCAATGACTATTTGGCGACGCGAGACGCCGCGTGGATGGGGAAACTGTACAACTTCTTGGGGCTTGACGTTGGGGTCGTTAAGGCCGGACAAACGCAGGAAGAGAAGCGTATTGCCTATTCTGCCGACGTGGTCTACGGAACCAACAACGAATTTGGCTTTGATTACCTCCGAGACAACATGGCCTTCAGCATGGACGACAAGATGCAGGGGCAGCTGGCTTTTGCGATTGTTGACGAAGTGGACTCGATCTTGATTGATGAGGCGCGAACGCCCCTCATTATTTCAGGTGCGGCTGAAGACAGCTCCGAGCTTTACCGCACGATTAATAAGCTGATTCCGAGACTGGTGGTCCGAACCGATGAGGCGTCGGAGGACGGCCACTTTGTCATTGATGAGAAGCAGCGCTCCGTTGAGCTGACTGAGGACGGTCACGAGCTGATCGAGACGATGCTGATCGACGAGGGGTTACTGGCCGCTGATGATTCATTGTATGCCTCCACGAACCTAGGTCTGTTGCATCACGTCACTGCAGCGCTGCGCGCGCACAATCTATTTCATCGCGACGTCGAATACATCTTACAAAACGGTCAGGTCGTTTTGATCGACGAGCATACGGGCCGCACCATGCCCGGCCGACGGTTGTCGGAGGGCTTGCATCAGTCCATTGAGGCGAAAGAAAACGTCAATATTCAAGCTGAAAGCCAGACTATGGCGTCCACCACCTTTCAGAACTACTTCCGCATTTACGAAAAATTGAGCGGCATGACGGGTACCGCTGACACCGAGGCGTTTGAATTCCGTCAAATTTACGGACTTGAGTGTGTGGTGATTCCAACCAACATCCCGATGAAACGACTCGATATGAACGACCTCATCTTCATGTCGAAAGAAGAGAAGCTTGAGGCGATTGTTGATGAGACCCGGCGTATTATTGAGCACCAGGCCCCCGTCCTGGTGGGTACGGCGTCGGTTGAAACCTCAGAAGAGCTCTCAGAGTACTTCAAGGGCGCGGGTATCGACCACAAGGTGCTGAACGCGAAGTATCACGAACAAGAGGCGGAGATTATTGCGCAAGCCGGTCGGCCAGGCATGGTGACCATTGCGACCAATATGGCAGGACGCGGGACCGATATTGTGCTGGGCGGTAACCTTGAGGCAGAACTTGCCGCCATAGAGGACGAATCTGCAAAAGTTGCAGCGCAGGCGGCTTGGGAAGAGCGGCATCAAGCGGTGCTGGATGCGGGCGGACTTCATATTGTCGGTACCGAACGTCATGAGTCGCGGCGTATCGATAACCAACTGCGAGGACGTGCGGGACGCCAAGGTGACCCGGGTGCGTCACGTTTTTACATTTCACTCGACGACAGTTTGATGCGCATTTTCATGGGAAACATGGCGGGCATCATGCAGAAAGTGGGTATGGAGCGTGGTGAGGCCATCGAGAGTAAAATGGTCACAAATTCGATCGAGCGCGCTCAACGTAAGGTCGAAGGACGTAACTTCGATATTCGTAAGCAGCTGCTGGAATACGACGACGTGGCGAATGACCAGCGTCAGATTATTTACAAACAGCGCGATCAGTTACTCGACGGCGACGATGTGGCCGAGATGATCACCAACATACGAACGGATGTGATTCACGCCGGCATCGATCGGTTTATTCCACCGATGAGTGTTGAAGAGCAGTGGGATGTTGAGGGTTTGGAGCAGTACCTGCGTAGCGAATACGCGCAAGATGTTCCCGTGGTGGCCTGGCTAGATGAAGAAAATGATCTGCACGAGGAATCGCTTCGAGCGCGCATTGTCGAGGCTGTGCAAGCCGCGTATGACGAAAAAGGCGCATCGATTGGCGACGCTATGCGTCAAATTGAAAAGCAGGTCATGCTCCAAGTGCTTGATGGGCTTTGGAAGGACCACTTGCAGACCATGGATCAGCTGCGCCAGGGTATTCACTTGCGCGCCTACGCGAACAAGAACCCCAAGCAGGAGTACAAGCGCGAAGCGTTTGAGCTGTTCGAGTCGCTGCTGGAACGTTTGAAGCAAGAAGTCGTGCGTATTCTGAGTCAGATTCAAATTAAGCGTGAGGACGAAGCAGAGGAAATTGAGCGTCGCCGTCGCGAAGAGGCCGCCCGACAAAAGTTGGCGTTTCAACACGCGCAAGCTCAGGCGCTGCCCGAAGCAAGCCAAAGTGAAGCGCCAGAGCAAGCAGAAGCGCCGAAGTCTCCGGTTGTTCGAGCAGCCCCCAAAGTTGGACGTAACGACCCCTGTACCTGTGGTAGCGGCAAGAAGTATAAGCAGTGTTGTGGAGTGCTCGGTTGAGTCTGCCCACGTTGCCGATAGCAGGTATCAGGCTGGGCGTTGCTCAAGCGGGTATTAAGTACGCTGGTCGCGACGATCTGACGTTGATTGAGATTGCTCAGGGCAGCACCACTGCGGCGGTCTTCACGCAAAACGCGTTTAGAGCCGCTCCAGTTACTGTTGCAGAGCGCAATAATGCGGCGCAAGACGCGCGTTACTTACTGATTAACTCGGGCAACGCCAACGCGGGAACCGGTCTGCCTGGAATGATGGCCTGTGAGCAGACTTGTGTCGATGTGGCTCGACTCACCGAGAGCGATGCGCGTCGCGTGCTCCCGTTTTCGACCGGTGTCATTGGCGAGGTACTGGATCCTGCAAAAGTAGCGGCAGCACTGCCCTCAGCCATTGCCAATTTGGACGAGGGGAATTGGGAGCGTGCAGCGCGGGCCATTATGACCACCGATACGCGTCCTAAAATGCGAACGCAACGTGTCGAGTTGGGCGGTCGGTCCTGTTGTTTGACCGGCATGAGCAAAGGTTCGGGCATGATTCAGCCGAATATGGCGACGATGCTTGGATTTATTGCCACTGATGCGGTCATCCCCGCAAGCATGTTAGACGGCATGTTACGTACGGCTGTGAACCTGAGTTTTAACCGTATTACGGTCGACGGTGACACAAGTACGAATGATGCGGTGACGCTCAGCGCGACCGGGCAATCAGACTTTGTTGTCTCGCCGACGGCGCCCGAGGAGGCACTCGCCTTTCAAGCCGCGCTCAACGAACTGGCCATTGCACTGGCTCAAGACATTATTCGCGACGGTGAGGGTGCGACTAAATTCGTTGAAATCGAGGTCTTGGACGCGCGATCGGTCGATGAGGCCGATCGTGTTGCGCGGACCATTGCGCATTCACCACTGGTCAAGACAGCACTGTTTGCCTCTGATCCTAACTGGGGACGAATTTTAGCTGCCGTGGGGCGTGCGGGTGTTGAGGACCTTGACGTTGATACGGTGTCGTTGTCGCTCAACGGTGTGCTGATTGCTGAAAAGGGCGCTCGCGCGCAGAACTACACAGAGCAGGCGGGTGTGGCGGCCATGGCGCCTGAGGATCTACTGATCTCAGTCAATCTTGCGCGAGGTAACCAGGCGGCGACCATTTGGACCACTGATTTCTCTTACGACTACGTCAAGATTAATGCCGAGTACCGGACCTAATGAGCCACGTTATTCAGGTGGCAGTGGGGGTGCTGATTGATGATAAGCATTGCGTATTGTTGGCCCGGCGTCTCAAAGGTACGCATCTTGCGGGTTTTTGGGAGTTTCCTGGCGGTAAAGTGGAGGCTGGGGAAACCGTGAAGACAGCACTGGGCAGGGAGCTTTTAGAAGAGCTGGGCATTACAGTGGATAAAACGTCGCCACTGCTAACGGTCAGTCACGACTACGGTGAAAAGCAAGTCTTGTTAGATGTGCACCGTGTCGAGGCTTGGTCCGGTGAACCTTTTGGTGCGGAGGGTCAGCCGATTGCCTGGGTGGATGCGCCGTCACTGAGCGACTTCCAAGTCCCTGACGCTAACGCCGAGATCATGACTCGTGTGGCTGAACTGCTTAACGCTAGCTAGTGCTTGCCTTTGCCAGCAGTTCACAATGTAAGGCCTCTACCTTTTCGTGCAGTACCGCCAAGCTCGCAGTATTAGCGATCGAGGTGTCGCCGCGAGACAGTCGTGTTTCTCGATCAAGCTGCGCGGCCATAATTTGCTTGACGAGCTGTTCGCTATTGTCGTCACGAGACATTGTTCGTGTGAGCTGAACCGCCTCAGGGACATCAACGACCACGACGAAGTCTGCAAAGGTGCTCTGGCCCGATTCGAGCAGTAATGGCGATGAGAGCACAACGTACGCTGAGGTGGCCTCGCTCAACTGACGTGCGATTTCGTCACGAATACGGGGGTGGGTAATGCCCTCGAGTATTTTTCGCTCGTTGGGGTTATCAAAGACAATTTCCCGCAACGCTGCGCGATCGAGACCGCCAGTGGGCAGAAGAATAGTGCGACCAAAGTGCTGCGCAATGGCCGCCAGACCCGTCGTACCGGGTTCCACGACCACTCGTGCAACTTTGTCGGCGTCGACTACCGTAATGCCTAGGGTTTCTAAGTGGTCGGTGACCGCAGACTTTCCGCTGCCAATACCACCGGTAATACCGACAACAAACACGTCAGATACCCCCCGTTATCCAGCCGAGAAGGGCGTTGGGGTAAAGTAAGTGAATGAGTCCAGCGCCGGCCAAAAAGGGTCCAAACGGCATCGGCGTCTCGCGGGTCTGCTGACCGGTCAAAATAAGTGTGAGCCCCAGGGTTGCACCGACGAGCGATGACAAAAGCACAATCGTGGGTAAGGCCGCCAGGCCAAACCAGGCACCGAGCGCGGCCAGTAGTTTAAAGTCGCCGTAGCCCATGCCTTCCTTACCAGTGATAATTTTAAAAAGCCAATAAACACTCCAGAGACTCAAGTAACCAAAAACGGCACCAAGAAGTGCACTCTCAAGCGACGTAAAGGTGCCCGTCATATTGATTAACAAGCCTACCCATAGGAGTGGCAGTGTGAGACTGTCCGGCAGTAGCTGGTGATCAAGGTCAATCGCAGTCAGTACAATTAGCACGGCGGTGAGTAGTAGCGCCCCAGCCAGTGCCGTACTGACGCCAAAAGACAAACCGCAAACCACCCAAGTCAGTGCTGTGACCATCTCCACGAGCGGATAACGTAGTGAAATAGGGGCCTCGCAGCTCGCACAATGACCGCGCAGGAGAGCATAGCTCGCGACTGGAATGTTCTGCCACGCCTTGATTTTGGTGTCGCAGTGCGGACACTGCGAACCGGGGTAGGCCAGTGACAAAGGCACCTCATCTGGAGCTGGCTCATCGCGGTAATCGGCGAAGTCTTGAGCCCACTGCGCTTCCATCATTTTCGGCAGGCGGTGAATGACGACGTTCAGAAAACTCCCTACCACAAGGCCGAGAGCTGCGAGCATGAAAGACAGCACCGGTTGGGCGCGAATGAGTTCTTCGAGTGGGTCCATAGGATGAGTTTACATGACTGAGCCGAGCATGAAGATGGGTAAATACATCGCAATCATCAGCCCGCCAACTAACACCCCCAGCACCGACATGATCATGGGCTCGATGAGTGAGCTGATGGAGTCTAGGCTTTAATGCGGTGGCCCGTCGTTAAGCGTTCTCTTTTTTGGTTCGACGACTGAAGTGCAGTCTGGGCTCGGTGTAACCGCTGGGTTCATCGATACCTTGCATAACTAAGGTGGAAGCGGCATCAAAAGCATGCCCCGTTGGTTCACTTTCAAGCACCATCGGCTCATAGCTTGGATCAGCGGCATTCTGCTCGTCCACCACACCCGCCATGCGCTTCATTGACGCCTTGAACTGATCTTCAGTGATCACACCATGGTGTAGCCAGTTCGCAATGTGCTGACTCGAAATACGCAGTGTCGCCCGGTCTTCCATGAGTCCCACGTTATTGATATCCGGTACTTTTGAGCAGCCCACGCCGTGGTCCACCCAGCGCACGACGTAGCCCAGCATGCCTTGAACGTTGTTATCCAACTCGCGCTGAACCTCCTCGCGCGAAAAGGTGCTGCAATCCCCCAGGGGAATGGTCAACAGGTCGTCGACGCTTCGCCTTTGTGTGCCTTCAAGACTTGCCTGAACGTTACTGACGGACACGTCGTGATAATGCGTCGCGTGCAGTGTAGCGGCGGTGGGTGAGGGGACCCAAGCGCAATTGGCCCCGGCTTTGGGATGACCCCGCTTGGTGTCGATCATGGCTTGCATAAGATCCGGCATGGCCCACATGCCTTTACCGATTTGTGCTTTGCCGCGCAGACCGCAGGCCAGACCCGTGTCCACGTTCCAGTCTTCGTAGGCATTGATCCAGAGCTCACCTTTCATCGCGGTTTTGGCGACCATGGGGCCTGCTTCCATGCTGGTGTGAATCTCATCGCCCGTGCGATCGAGAAAGCCGGTGTTAATGAACACCACACGCTCGGAGGCACGACGGATGCACTCTGCAAGGTTTACCGTGGTGCGGCGCTCCTCGTCCATAATACCGACCTTAATGGTGTTGCGTGCAAGGCCAAACGCATCTTCGATGGCGCTGAACAGATCAACCGTCATGCTGACCTCGTCGGGGCCGTGCATTTTGGGTTTGACAATGTACATGGAGCCCGCCCGAGAATTACCACCTTTAGCGGCGCCTCTGAGGTCATGAAGTGAACACGCCGTCGTAAAGAGCGCATCCATAATGCCCTCAAAAATCTCGTGGCCTTCGCTGTCCAAAATAGCGGGATTGGTCATGAGGTGGCCGACGTTGCGCACGAACATGAGGCTGCGACCGGGTAGGCGGAGCGACTCACCGCTGGGCCTTGTGAACGCTCGGTCCGCGTTGAGACGCCGCGTTTGAGTCTGACCGCCTTTACTGAACTGCTCGCTCAGGTCACCACGCATCAACCCCAGCCAGTTACGGTAGACGATCGTCTTGTCCTCTGCGTCAACCGCGGCGACGGAGTCCTCGCAGTCCTGAATGGTGGTCAGCGCCGACTCGAGGCAAATGTCTTTAACACCTGCGGCATCGGTGCCCCCGACCGCGTGGTCCCGGTCGATCTGAATCTCGGCGTGCAGACCGTTGTGTTTGAGTAATACGCCCGTAGGGTCGTCGGGGTCGCCCGTGTAGCCCACAAACTGATCGGGTGCGGCGAGCAAGCTTAAGCTGCCGTCGACCTGGTTAATCAGTAACTGTCCGTCCACCACGGTGTAGTGGGCTGCATTTTTGTGGGAGCCTTGATTGAGTGGGAAGTGTGAGTCAAGAAAGCCGCGTGCCCACCCGATGACCTGATTGCCACGAGTCGGATTGTAGCCACCCGCCCGTGTGGCACCGTTCTCTTCTGAAATGACGTCGGTGCCATAGAGCGCGTCGTAGAGCGAACCCCAGCGCGCGTTGGCCGCGTTGAGCGCGTACCGCGCATTCATGACCGGAACCACCAGCTGGGGCCCCGCAACCTGTGCGATCTCAGGATCCACGTTCTGTGTGGCCACTTGGAAAGGGGCGGGCTCTGGAAGTAAGTAGCCAATATCGGTGAGCATGGTCTTGTAGGCGGCACGGTCGTAATCAATGCCGGGGTTGGCCTTGTGCCAGGCACTGATACTGGCTTGCATGTCATCGCGAATCGCGAGCAGCTCTCGGTTGAGCGGCGTAAACCTGGCCACAATGTCTGCGAGCGAACGCCAAAAGGTGGCGGCTTCAAGCCCGGTACCCGGAAGAATTTCTTTTTCCAATAGGGCGTGAATCTCAGGATCGACCTGGAGACCTGCGCATTCGATTCGTATTGACATGGTGTGCTCTCACTCTCGGTTATTTGCCCATTGTCCTTTGGTTCTTACGATGAGCGGAAGCGAACTGATTAATGACCGTCATTAAAAATAATGATGGTGGTGCAGAAGATGATTTATCTAAGTGATAGTGACGAGCTGTCGGCTGGAAAGTCCAGCCATGACACGCAGGATATCTTCGAACAAAGGCACGTGAACGTCGGCATCTATGGATCCGGTGGTGATGAAGTTTGGAAAGGTGTGGATACGGATCAGTTTTAAGTCGCCTGCTTTGGTCAGCAGTGTGTCGAGTGCGAGCACTGCAAATGCGCCGTTGGTGCATTCAGCCTCGACCTCATTCAAGAGGGGGCGTACCTGGGTCGCTAAGGCGTGTGATGCTTCCTCTATAGGGTGGGCCTGTGGCGTTTGGCTGCCGGGCAGCAGTCTTATGCTCGAGCCCGTCTCGCGGTAGCTCTGGTTATCGGTTTGTGACGCGAAGTTTGCATCGTTTGGTGAATAAGGACTTCCGTGAACAAAGGCCACACTCTCCTGAAACCGGTAAAGCACTTCCCCAATGACCGCCAGATAGATTCGGGTGGTGAACTTATGCTGGTCAATGAGCACCAGTTGATCCTCTGCGCGTTGAAGCAGGTGCCCCGCAGGCAATGTGACTGACCTCAGTATGGCTGTTGGCACGCAAAGCGTCTTTTCTTTGGCCCCTCGCAGACGAGGTCTGATAAACCACAGGTCGTCGGCTTTAGGGTTCGTCGCCACCGCGTCCTGAATGCGTTCGAAGGTGCGGGGCACTAAGTGTGAGAGCCCTAGGTCTGTTAGACGCGAGACGACGGTGCCTACATCGGAGAGCGGGTTTAAGCTTTCCCGTCCTGCCGTGCGAAAGCTGGGACCCGACCAGTGCGCTGGCGTGTCCGGTTGCGGCTTGTTGCCGTAGCTGTCCCAGTAACAGGCGTGAACCCCGGTGAATGTGTTGTCACGGGCTTTGAGTGTTTTTACGGCCCGTTGCCAGAGCACATTCGCCCGATTAGCAACGACGGTCAGCCGTTGTTTTGTAGGATCGTTTGCAACTGATAGCGGAGCAATTGCCGGCGTCTCTGCAACGGCAGGTTCGGGAACAACGCCTGACGCTGCGTGCACGTCGTCGCTCAAACTGACTCGAGGCAGGGGTTTTGAGGCGTCGTAGGACTCACGTATATCGTGCAGCCTAAACCACAGGTTAAAGGCCCACTTTTCGCCTGACTCCACCGGCATGCCCGCATGCAGGCTCAGGGGGTGTGGACCACTGATATCTTCGGTGGTGTTGTGAAACAAAACCATACGGCCAGGCTGAGCGGGAACGGTGATTCCGAGTTTGGGGAACTGTGTTGCACCGCCGGCCTCGACTTTGTTGAGATAGACCAGCGCCGTGACCAATCGCTGTCCCCCCCACTGAGCCGCGCGCTGACCCCGTGGCTGAGTGAGGTTAAACGCGTCGAAGTGTGGGCGATACTCCTGTTCGGGACCGTAATGAATAACCTGCATGGATTCGGCGTTTGCCAACGGTAAGCCAACAATGTCAGCTATGCGTTGGCCAATCGATTGAACCACCTCGTCTTCGTCGTACTTAAGCCAGTGATTTGACCCTGTGCGACCTTCGCTGGGTTTGTAGCCCTCGTCGAGTACCACGCCTGCACGCTTAATGTGCGGTTTGGCCAGCTCTATCAGATAGGCACACTCAATAGGTGATATCACATTGTTGCGGACCGCAACCACGGGATCAGTGGAATGCGTTTGGGCGCCCTCGTACTCACTTTTGAGTTGGATCGTGTCGCTCATGACTTGCGCCTTTCAGTCCGTGCGCCATCATAATAACTAATGGCGAGGCTCACAGGACTTGATGCTGTTAAATGGATCGTGCAATTTTTGTGATCAGCTGACGAATCCATCGGTGCCCCGGATTATGTTGCAGCAGGGGACTCCATGCCATCTTCAGCTCAAGCGGCGGGATGTCGAAAGGGACATCACGAAGCACAACCCGAGGATTGTCGCGCTTTAAATGTGTGGCGCGCGTGGGCAGTGTGACGATAAGGTCGTTTTGCTCTGCCAGCGTCATGGCCGCCTGGTAGTGTCGTGTAAAGACACGGATGCGACGTTTTTTGCCCAGTTCGTCTAGCGTTGAGTCAACCCAGCCTAGGCGCTGCACGTCGTCGGGATTAACCCCAACCCCAACCCCCATGCCGGTTTTGCTCACCCAAATGTGGTCTGCGGCGAGGTAGTTGTCCAAGGTGAAGTTTTCAAGAATCGGGTTATCGGGACTGAGCAAGCAAGAAAAAGTGTCTTGCCACAGGGTTATTTGGTGAAACGACTGTGGCATCTGAGCAAAGCGGTTAATGACTAAGTCGACCTTGCCACGTTCAACGTCGAGAAAACTGACGTCCGATGGGTTCATAATATCAAGCGTGATGCCCGGAGCTTGCTCTCTGAGCTCTTTAAGGACCGAGGGTAGCAGCGTCGACTCGGCGTAATCACTCGCCATTAAGCGAACAACACGCGTCTCTGTGTGCGGCGTAAACTCTTCAGTGGGCTGAAGGGCACGATCCACATTGGTTAAAATCTCTCTGAGTTGTGGCTCGAGCTCCTCGGCTTTTGCGGTCGGTGTCATGCCGTCGGACGTGCGAATCAGCAGAGGATCGTTGAAGACCTCGCGCAAGCGCTTAAGGCCGTTACTCATGGCCGGTTGCGACAAACCGAGGCTGTGGGCTGCCTGTGTGACGTTGCGCTCGCGCAGGAGGGCGTCTAGGTAGACCAGAAGGTTTAAATCAACGCGACCGAGTCGACTCATTTGGATGTCTCCCTATGGAACGTACTATTCATCACATGAATAATACACCTTCTGCCGTTGTTGAGAGAAATTCTTGGTCTAAACGGATGAACAGCTACAATAGCGTCAGAATTTGGAGGGTTTATGTACAAAGCACCGCTCGATGATATGCAATTCCTGATTGACGACGTCTGTCAGGCAGGCGCTCGACTTGGAGACTTACCGCGATTTGAAGGCCTGGAGGTGGGCACTGACCTCACCACCGCGCTGCTCGAAGAGGCGTCAAAACTGGCGGCTGATGTGGTTGCTCCGCTGCGTCGCGTGGGCGATCAGCAGCCGGCGCGTTGTGCAGACGGCGCGGTGACGATTCCTCCCGGCTACGGTGATGCCATTAGAGCGTTGGGTGACGGGGGCTGGGTTGGTATATCCGCAGACTCGGGTTTCGGCGGGCAAGGCCTTCCTGAGCTTTACGGGACTGCAGCGTGTGAGATGTGGAACTCGGCCGACATGGCCTTTGCACTTGAGCCCTTTTTAAGTTCAGGCGCAGCTCTCGCTATCTCGGCGCACGGCAGCGACGCACTGAAGAACAAGTACCTGCCCAATATCAATGCAGGCGTTTGGTCGGGAACAATGAATCTCACGGAGTCCGGCGCAGGGTCTGATTTGGGTCCCATGAAAACGCGTGCGGAACGGCACGGCGATCACTACCGAATTTTCGGTCAGAAAATCTACATTACCTGGGGTGACCACGACGCGACCGAGAACATTATTCACTTGGTGTTGGCGCGTTTACCCGACGCGCCCGAGGGCAGTAAAGGCATCTCGCTGTTTGTCGTTCCCAAGTTCTTGGTGAACGACGACGGTAGTTTAGGCGACCGAAATGACGCCTATCCGGTTTCGGTGGAACACAAGCTGGGGATTCACGGAAGCCCTACATGTGTCATGGCATACGGTGATCAAGAGGGAGCGATAGGCTACCTGGTAGGGCAGGAAAATAATGGACTCGCCTGCATGTTCACCATGATGAACGAGGCGAGGCTAAAGGTTGGCTTGCAGGGCCTGGGAGCATCGGAAGGCGCGTATCAAAAGGCGGTCGCTTATGCGCGAGAGCGTGTTCAAGGTGGTGTGGCCATTATCGAACATGCCGACGTTAAGCGCATGCTGATGAGCATGCGTGCGCTTAACGAAGCGATGCGTGCCTTGGCCTATACTGAGTCGCTGACCATGGACCTTTCTCACGGTGCGCCAGCACAAGAGCGGGGCGCCTGGAAAGCCCGACTTGACTTAATGATTCCGGTCATCAAGGGCTGGATGACGGAGGTCGGTCAAGAGGTGACCTCTGTGGGTGTTCAAATTCACGGAGGCATGGGCTACGTCGAGGAGACGGGCGCAGCACAGTTTTTCCGTGACGTTCGTATTACCTCGATTTATGAGGGGACTAACGGCATTCAGGCCGCTGACCTGGTGGGGCGAAAGCTTGCGCGCGACGGTGGTGCCACGATGGAGTTGGTGCACGATGAAATTCGGCAGGTTGCTGACGCCTTAGCGGGTTCGAGTGATGAGCGTTTAGCAGCCATGGGGCGTGCGCTGAGTGACGCGTTAGCGGCTCATGTCATGTCATCACAGACGATTCTTGAGTTGTTCAAGGTCGATAAATCGGCCGCGATGAGTGTGT
>OBMK010000580.1_pt1 | contig 35097 bp, 30 predicted proteins | sample 1539081 | NCBI WGS metagenome assembly OBMK01 (sample SAMEA3355528, study PRJEB22509) | marine metagenome | biome: marine; feature: river plume; material: water | place: USA | collected 2010-08-07 | depth 0.5 m | reverse complement strand
ACTTCTGGGATGGTGCTAACTTCAAACTGAAGATTCGTCAAGTAGAAGGCTATCGCAACTACGACAAGTCTGAGTTTGCAGCTCCTAGCCCTGTCGCAGCCGATGATGCAGAGATTGAAGCTATCTGGGCAAAGCAGCATTCACTTGCTAAGATTATTGACCCAAGCAACTTCAAGTCTTATGATGAGCTTAAAAAGAAGTTGGACTTCGTGCTAGGATCTTCTACACGAGTAGGTACAGCGGAAAGCATCTCATCTATCACAGGTGATTCTGCTGACGATAGCTTCATGAAAGACGTAGCAACAGCTACTGCATCGGTTACTAGTATCGCTCCAGTTACTGCAACTGAAGAAGACGATACGATGTCTTACTTTGCTAAACTAGCAATGGATGACTAATAGATGGTCACACGAAAAAGGGGCTTCGGCCCCTTTTTTTATATTCGTGTAAATTGTCTATACTGGAAATCGATAAACGAGTTGTTAGGATTTCGTATTGAAGGAGGATTGACTAATACAGGACTTGATTGAGAACCGCCGCCACCCATATTATTGTTAGTAATATTATTGATATTGTTAATGACATTACTAACTTTTTCTTGATACGCATCAGACATATTATCTACAGCATCCCCAGTAGGCACTACATTAGGACTCAATCCTTGTGCGTCAGCCGAGTACACTCCGGAACCAACATCTAATGGATTAGTTCCTGGGCCAGGTAAAAAGTCAGGCTCAATTGATTGTTGGTCACTTGGGCCTCTATTTCTTCTTCTCACTGTAGGCTGCACCGCTTCTTCTACACCAGTGTCACCTTCAAATGCGCCCATGTCTCTTGCCATAAGACCGGCATCAATCGCAGTGGATGCCGCAGTACCAAACCCTGGAATAGTTCCTGCTGCACCAGATGCCAATTCTAGTCCTGCCCCTTTCCAGTCACCTGCCATAGCTCTTTGAGCCGCAAATAAACCACCCGCCACAAGACTCACCCCTGGGATTTTCTTTAGTAGAGATTTACCAAATCCACGAGAAGCTGTTCTTGTTGCTGCTCTCTTTGCAGCAGCTTCTGCTGCTTCTTTTTCTAATTTTTTCTGTCTAGAATTTAGAGCTGCACCTTGTAATGGTTTTCCGTTTTTGTCTAATAGGTTGGGGGCAGTAACTCTGGGTTTATTATCAATCGTAGGAGCTGTCACATTAGGCGAACGAGTAGGAGTTCTTCCTCTAACCCTATCAAAAAGTTTCGAAGCGGTTCTTGCTACCCCAATTCCTCCTGCTCCTTTAAGAATAGTGTCTACTACGCCACCGCTGCTACTTTCTGTAGTTTGTGTATTTTTTTCTAACTCTTTCAGTATGTCTGTCAATAGAACAACTTGTTTTTCTTCTAGCTCTACTTGTTGACTATCGAATGATTCTCTATCAATTCCTGTAGAGAATGAATCGCCACCTTGTGCATTTTCTGTATTTGGAGTTATAGAAGGAGTTACAAAATTTGGGTCTGTTGCAGCAGATGCAGCATCGTTAAGGTTTTGTGCTTGATCCCCCTGAGCTACCTCTGCTGCTAGTGCATTGACTTGAGAATCAGCACTAGGTCCATTACCAAGAAGGGCTGATTTTGAAAAAGCGTCAGACATTTTGCCTTCTCTAAGATCAACATTAGTAAACTTTTTAAATGCAGTACCCAAAAAGCCTAAGGGCTCAAGTTGTTTTTTGAGAACTTCTTGAGTGTCGCCCAAGTTAAGATTAGACGCTAACTCACCTGCTTTATCTCCGGCAGATATTTTTATCTTTTCTATTTGCTTTATAAGTTGCTTTATTGCAGCTACGCTTGCTTCTCCAGTTTTTTGTTGAGATGCGGATAGCATTTTAGTCAGTTTTACAAACTCATCACGAGTACTGTCTCCTGAATCTAAAATTTTCTGAACTGCTTCAGTATTTTCGCCTAGCGCTTTTGCAATACTTCCAGTAGATTGAGAGATAGCAGCTCTGTTACTAGTGGTATTAGATTTAACAGGCTGACTAGCGGTTCTAATAGCAGAACTTAGAAAGTTTGCACCGTCTCTAGTGAAACGATTTTGGTTTTCAGTGTCCCTAACTCTAGAGCCACTGAATCCCTCGTCTGATATACCACCTGATACTCTTAACATTATTGATTACTCTGTTGTTTCTCTGCTTTCTTTTTTAAATGTGTTATTAGCATACCAACATAAACTTCTCTTTCCCAAGGCAACATATTTTCCAATTCAGTCAAACTATAATGATGCTCTTGCATTAACAAAAAATTCGTCTTGTAATAATTTTCAAGCGAATCCTGAGAAAGAGTTATCCGAAAAAATGTTCATAACCATTGATTACAATTTCATTTTTCGTATCGCATTTGACACAATTATATGCCACCTTATGAATCAATGCAGGCATATTGGTAAAGAACTCAGCCGCCTCATTCAATATGTTCAACGGCAAACTGTCAATAAACTCTAACATTTCTTCTGCTGTTTCTTCTTCTGGACGAATAACTTCTTCACCATTGTATATGTACTCAATGCTATTAAGAAGTATCTCAGTGTCGCTCAATTCGTTTTGCGATAACTGCACTTCTGCTGAAGGATACTTTAAAATAATACCAACTTCGCTATTGATTTCTAGTTTCTTCTCAGTCACAGTAGGATCACCTACAAGTTCAAACTCGTTTAGATCCATTGTGTAGTTTATTAAGTCTTCACACTTGCCACATCTCAATGTAAACTCTTGTGTGTTCCCTATAGACTTTTCACGAAGTTTCAAAAATATAACTTGTATTTGAAACATTGCTAACTTTTCAGCGGCAATCTTTCCCAAAGAACAATTTTCAATGACTTGGCAACAAGCATTGTACATGTCTTCTGGACTCTCACTTGCAGAGGCAAGCGTTAGTATCTTATTCTCTTTTACTAGAAAAGGTCTAAACTTAACCTTTTCTTTCATACCTGGTATTTCTATATCAAATGTTGGCACATCAATTGTCGGTAACGCCATTATATTCTCCGTTTGTTCATATTAAAGTATTCTGTCTATCACTCTGTCAAAAAGTCTTCCAAATATATTTCTAGTATCTTGTGCAGAAGCTCCTACATTAGCATATTCTCTAGTCCAGTATTTTGCTGATACTGATACTGACATTCTAATAAATCCTGTATTGTTCCAAGAAACTGGAGTTATGTTTATTAACTTAGGCACAGCATCGTGTAGTTTCCACTCTGCTAAAATATCATCGTTTACACTCAATGATCTTATGTCTACTGTACCTACGACCTCCTCGTAATAAGCAACTTCTTTAGAATATGGGTTAGCAGAAAGTGCAATCCAAGCCTCAAATAGGTCTCTTCCTTCCCAATTCTGATCTACAAGAAAAGTAAAAGTCATGTCTGTAGTTAGAAACTCTACATTTTGAGTTCTGTATTCTGTCCAAGCTCCTATCTTTACTGGCACGTTAGTAGCTACTAATCCAGGTATTTGTGCTTCTTCACAATATACAGATATTGATCTAAAATCATCAGTAGTTACACCTGGCAGTGTTGTTTGAGGAGGATAAAACACAACTTCAAATCTTTCAGACTTGGGTGTATGTTGAGTTCTTACCTGAGCAAGAAAGTTCTCTAATTTTGAATGTGCTTTAGCCATTGATTATGTCTCTGCTATCTCTGTAAACTTTCTGTAGTGAAGCGCCTTCAAAATTCTGTGTAGGCAAGAATATTGATGCTTTCCAATGCTCTGGATTAATCTTAAAAAATCTACTATTAACTTGGCTATACAAATACTTCTTCACTGAAGGCTGTACTTGCGGGAACTTACCAAAGTTTTTTAGTATGCTCCAATTCACTTCAATTTTACTCTTTTCGTTTATTACTCTATCACTGTAGTTCAACAACTCGCCGAGAAGTTTCGCCCTTTGCAAATATGGCAAGTAGTGTAGATTGATGCCAACAAAGCCGCCGGATATTTCATCGAACGGCAAACAAAGAGGAAACTGATCCCAATAAGGCATCGTGTCCTTATACTTAGGATCGTACACATACATGTACATGTTACCCGGTTCTAGCCTTGTCACAAACTCACCCAAGTCAGTCTTTGCCGCATTACTAAACGAGTCTATGTTATTCGCAACTTTGCGAACAGAATCTTGGTACCAGCGAAAGGAACGATCTGCGTCCCCTGCACTTGTTCTTATATTTTCAAAAGGATTAGCCATACTCTTATTTATAATCAAATTCCAAGTTCTTTCTCAGTTATAATCATAAACTCCCAGTTGCGGTCAAGACAGAACTCCTTGGCAGCTTCCCATTTTGCAAGATTTACACCCCATTGTTTGACTTCGTTGATGAATCTTTTTGTAGTACGAGAAGGCTTCTTCGGCTCTTGAGTGAATCGTTTAGGCTTCACTTCAACAAGACACATTCTTACTTTGTCTTTGCCTTGTATCTTTACAATAAAGTCTACAAAGTAACGATGTATTTTATTGTCTAGAGGTGAACGATAAGGTATTACTATCTCTTCGCTGCCCCATTCTAATACTGATGCACTGATATCGCACCAATTCATAAACTTTAACTCGTAACTAGAGCGATATGTTATTTGTGAAACATTGCCTTTGTACTTTGCAGGATTTCTAGGAACAAACTTGCCTGAATAAACTTCTTTTGCGTATGTCATTTAAACTCGTTATAAATAAGTGTATAAAATCGTTGAAAGTTATAAATAAGAATAATAATACTCTATTTATTAGATAGGAATCTAAACGAATGGCTACTATAGTTTTACGAGGCGAAAAATTAGCTGCACTTACTGTACCAGAGATGGACGGCAACTTTACTAATTTAAATAATGACAAATTAGAAGCTGCAAATGGCACTGCAACTGGAACATTAACTGCTGATGACATCACTGCTGATAATCTAGTCGATACTATTATCAGAGGTAAGGTTCAAGACCTTGGTAATATTAGTGGCACAGTTAATATAGATACTACTGCAGGCGATACGGTTACTTGTACTATTGTAGGAAATACTGTGTTTACAGTTTCTGGTCTTGTTACTGGATCAGTAAATACTATTTATCTAGTGATACAAAATATCGGAGCAGGCTCTATTACTTGGCCAGGCGTTACTACTTTCAATACTGGCGGCTCAATAGCCACTAGTCCCACTGGCAAAAGTATGATTATCTTAGATACAGTAGATGACGGTGTAACATATATGGGCGTGCAATCTTGGCGTGACTACGCATAAGGACAATCTCTAATGAGTTGGACTAGAAAACTATTTGTACAAGGCGGACAGATTACTAGTGTTGAAACTAGTTTTCCTACTGCATATACTACAACTTGGAACACCAATACATCTTCTACTACAGATGTTTTAACTAATAGATTAACTAGTACTGTTTGGACTTTTCCTGCAAATACTACAACAACATACAGCACTTCACAAGACACTTCTGGTTCTTTTTCTAGAAACACATCTACTAGTTGGTCAACATCTGGCACTACGTCAACGGTTTGGTCTACTAGTGCTAGCACTGCTTATAGTAGAAACACGAGTGTTTCTTATAGCACATCTTGGAGCACAAGTGATAGCGGCAGCAGAAATACTACTGCGGTATATAGTACAGTCTGGTCTACTCTCGTAGGACAAACAAGTTATCTTTCTTATTACACTACCTCTTGGACTACCAATGCAGGAAATACTTCAAGAATAACAAATACACTTGTTCCAGTAAACACTTCTACTTGTTATGACCAAGATACTTTTTATACAACTTCTTGGTCAGTCAATACGTGTACTGCTACTAGCGCAAGCGTGAACACAACAGTGGCAGGTAGCGCATATGGATGTTACTATTACGATCAAAATGGAAACCTAACAGGACAAGACAGTCTTCCTGCAGGTTGTTCTGATAATGGATGTACTGGCCCAACCTATGGATATAGCACATATCCCAATACAGTATACGGATACATTCAACCAATGAATGAAGGTGGCGGATGTGGTGAAGATGATTGGGGTCTCGGTGGTTGTGTACTGTACACAGAAAATGTTCAATATCTTTCATCGGAATGTTATGACTGTGCGACTCTTTGTTCTACGAGTTATACGTCAAACTATCTTACATGTTATTCAGTAGGAAATACTTCACGGCAGACTTTAGGAACATTCAATACCTGTAGAAACACATTTGTACGCAATAGCTCTGTTAGCTTTAATACAACATTTGCGACCTTCGTAAATACTAGTAGGCTAACTAGTGCTACTGTAGTCGCAGATGTATATGCAAACACCTCTAGAGTTACTAGTGCTACTTATACAACTTCTTGGAATGACACTTTTAATACTTCTCGAACTACTAGTGAAATCGCTACCACTAACTGGAGTTTGACTACTTCTTGGAATACTAGTAGAGTTACTAATACTACAGGAACTACAAACAGTTTGACCTCGACCGCTTGGTCTGGAGTCAGTTCAACCAGTTGGAGTACTTCTAATCTTACTAGCACAACCGCAGAAGATTCTAGGAATACTAGTACAGCGTGGAATACTTCTGCGACTACTTCTTGGTCAACAGAATACTCATCAAATACTAATGTTACTACTAGTAGAACTACTAGTTGGACAACCGAATAACTTGGAGATTTTAAAAAATGTTATATGCTAAAATAGATCTTGGAACTAATGCAGTATTAGAGTTTCCAATACACGAAAAAGATTTAAGAGAAACTCATCTTAAAGGAACTACTTTGCCTAGGACAATAACTGACTTTTCTTTAGTTGGAACTGCTTACAGGTGTGTTAAGCCTGTACTCGCAGAAAATATTGATTTAGAGGCATCTTACACACATTCTATAGAGTCTGTTTCAGCTACATACAATGAAGAAACTGGCGAGTTTGATCGTGAATATGCTTTAGTTGAGGTGCCAGAATTTAAACGTGAAGAAAGAAAAAAGTACAGAATTAAAATCTTGAGAGAAAAGAGAATAAGGGCATTTAGTAAGCTAGATGCTAAGTTTACTCGCCACGCAAGTGAAGTTAGACTTGGACTTACTCCTACTGATGATATTACATATTTAGATGGGAAGGCGCAATCTTTTAGAGATGTAACTGATCTTGAAAATCCTTGGGCAATAGATGATTTTTCTTTTTTTGATGTATAAATAATTTTTTTATGATGAGCATATATTATGGATCTTGACTTTTACAATGATGCAACTGCATTTAAAACTGATTTGAATGAAAAAGATTTACCGCCTAAGAAAGAAAACGAAGATGTTATGCCTAAACTGGCAGCTAATAAGATGTCAGATCGTTTTAACGAAAGAAAAAAAATAGGACCTTATGCTTCTAGATCATTGAGAAACAAATGGGCAGGTGATAATGAGGAGTTAGTTCGTTCATTATCACCTTGGCCAATCAGTTATGATGTTGGTTCAATACAAGATAATAACTTCAGTGAATTTACATATACAGAATTTGCCGGTGGTGGTATTTGGGTAACAACTCAATCTAGAGAAGTCAATTGTCGTTTGATTGACTTTGCCTCAAAAATAGATTCGGGCAAAGAAGGCGAAGAGATTTTTAAGAAATTTGTTTCTTCTTTTTCAGACAAGTATGATTTAGAAGAGTTAGACGACAAATACAAAAACATCAAACATGCAGTCTTTCTTCCTGGACACAATCTTTTAGACTTAGTAGACACTAACACACTTGACAAACTCTTGCGTGAAGAAGATGATGTTATGGTGAAACCACACCCACTAACTCATGCTGAAGCCCTAAAAATGGTGAGTAGAAAATGTGGCTGGCAGAAAGTTTTACCTAAAAATGTATCTGGTGCAAAACTTCTAGAACAATGCGAAACAGTTTACAGTACAACTGCTTCTGAAATGATTATCACTGGTGCAGCATTAGATAAAACTGTATACGATATATCAAACTGGACATGTTCTGGCGCAGGAGTGTATCAACCTTTTCATCGAATTATTACATATATACAGAAACGAGAAGGCAAAGAAGCGGCTAAAAAAGCAATCGCTAACATACTAGCATGTCCTTGGTCTGGTATTGTGTTTGAGTTCATGCCAGACTACGAAGAAAGATTGAAACTATATTTTGACAAAGCATTAGAACTCAGAGAACTCTATCGTCCTCTTTCAACTGGTCGTGGTAATATAGACAAGAAAGTAGAAAAGAAATGAAACCTGAACATATGGAAAGAGCAAAGATTTGCAATGAGTGCGAACACTTAAATAAAATTTTAAGTATTTGTAAAAAATGTGGATGCTTTATGCCTGCTAAAACTAGACTCAATATGGCAAGATGTCCAATCGGTAAGTGGGAGAAAATAATTCCTACTAAAGAAGTTTCGTAAACATTTCAAATTCCTGTTATAAATAGTGTAAATCAATCCATTAGAGATTTACAAACATGGCCGGTGGAAGAACAGGAAACGCTGAAAAATTAAGACAAGAAAGACTAGCCGGTGAAACGGGGTCTGGATTATTTGAGACTGCCAAAAATATTGTTTCAGGAATATTTACTAGCCAACTTCCTCCTGCTGATACGTCAACCTCGTCTGTTAATCAGCAAACTGTAACTGAAGACAAGTCTGAGATTGAACAAGACGAAAAAGATAAACTTTCCCCTTACATCTTTTCTGTCCCTGAAGTATTTGAGTATCCTCAACGAGTAGGAGACGATGAATACCAGCCTCATAGCGTTCGCTTCTATATCAACGCAAGAGACAACAGCAGAGTTGCAGAAGCAACAAATGCTAATACTTTAGCAGCAATAAACTTTTACGGTGGTAATACTGAAGGAGCAGAACTACAAACACCGCCAAATGCTACTGCTGAAAATAGAGGTACTGCTGATCAATATAAAAAGATTGCAGTGGGAACCGGATTAGTTGCAGGCTTCGCACTCGGAGCTGGAGCAGGCATTAGTATATTGGGATTTGGTTCTAAAAACCCATCCGGAGTAGCTAAGGTCGGAGCAGCAGCAATAGGGGGATTCACAGGCGCAGCTGCAGGAGCTGGGATCGCCAGTAAAGTTATAGAACCTGTGAATAAAGTCAGAACTCTAGGCGCCATTGAATTGTATGTTGCTGCTCCACCTACTGCACAATATTCTGCAAACTGGGAAAACAAAGAACTAGGCGCACTTGCAGGTCTCGGTGATTCAAAAGCATTCTTTGACGAAGAAGGTAACTTCTCTATAGATAACGCACTGAAGAGCGGCGGCGGCGTTGGCGATCTCGCTACAAGAGGAATAATAAAAGCAGCAGCTAGTTTGCCTTCTGGATTAGGAATCACTGGCAACTTAGGCGCTTCTCTAGACTTAGCTTCCAGTAAAGTAGCCAACCCATACAAAGAACAACTATTTTCTAATATGGGATTCAGACAGTTTGCTTTTAACTATAAATTTACTCCTAGGAATGACACAGAATATAAACATGTTCAAAGAATTATAAAACTTTTTAAGTATCATATGCACCCTGAAAATGACCCTACCGGATTGTTTCTAGAATACCCATCAGAGTTTAACATAGAATATCTTTACAGAGGCGAAGAAAACACGCACGTAAGCAAGATATCTACTTGTGCTTTAACAGATATAAAAATTACATATGGTAATCAGGATTCATTTACAACTATACAAGGAACAAAAGGTGCTCCTGCAGAGATAAATATGCAGTTAGCATTCACTGAACTCGAAACACTTACTAACGACAGAATAGCGGACGGTTACTAATGTTTTTTAAAGCAATGCCAAAAATGTCGTATAAGGCAGACGGTAAAACTATCGCAACTAAAGATATTTTTAGGCGAGTTGGATTAGACCGACAAATAAACAGCACTTTAGCGTTAGAATCCTACTATATTAGTGATGGAGAAACTCCTGATATAGTAGCAAATAATATTTATGGATCATCAAACTATCATTGGGTTCTTTTGACTGTTAATGACATAGTGAATCCTCACGATGAATGGCCAAGAAGAGAAGCTGAATTATTTGATTATACTGAATCAAAATATGGGACAGGAAATGCTTTGTTAGATCATCATTATAGATTAGATTATCGATATGTACTAACAGAAGACGGTTCTGTCGTTGAGTATGATGCTGAAAAAATCTCGACTGGCGAGATAAAAAAAGTTCCAGTAGATTCTCCTATTATTGTTGATTATGATGCTGCTAAAATTCTATCTGGCGAAGTTCGAGTAGTTTCTAACTATGATTATGAATTGGATTTAAATCAAGCCAAGAGACAAATATTCATATTAAAAAGTGATTTTTTGGCGCAGTTTGTTAAAAATTATCAAAAATTGATGGCTTAATAATATGGATGCAAGTAAGGAGTCTTTAATTAGTGCAGGTGATTATTCACTAGAAACACTAACAATAACTAGTCCTAGTACAGGGCAAACAGCTGACATTACAGATTTTATGCTAGAAATAAATCTGTATGAAGACTTGTTTTCTTTTTGTATGACTGGTAATGTGATTCTTGCTGACGCTGCAAACTTGATTTCTAATCTTCCAATTATAGGCAATGAATATATTACTATAAAAGTCAGAACTCCTACCCTTGAAGATGAACCACGAAATGTGATAGAAAAAACATTTCAAGTTTACGCAATATATGATAGAGTATTGAATGACGATAGATCACAACTATATAATATATCTTTTATGTCAGTTGAAGGATCTGAAGATCAAACTACTGTCATAGGAAAGTCTTACAAAGGGACTACTGATGAAGTAGCACAACAGATATACAAAGAATATATTGAACTTGATCGTCCTATAATTATCTTCGACACACCTCATACAAGTACGATAAAATATACTTCTAATCATTGGTCTCCTTTTAAAAATATGAACTTTCTTGCTAAAAGAGCAAAAGGTGCCAAACTTTTAGGATCAGATTATTTATTTTTTGAAACAAATAAATCTTTTTACTTCGCAAGCATAGAGGGGTTAATTTACGCTCAATTAACAAACGGAGTATTTGATGAGTATGTGTTAGAAAGAAACGGAGCAAAAATACCTAGAAGACTGACTCCTGATTTAAAGTTTACTGGAAATATACTTCCTGACGATGTAACTGCGATTGAAGATCTGAAGATGTTGACTACAGTTGATGTCATGGATGGAAATAATAGGGGAGCATTTGCTTCTACAGTTGATGGTTATGATTTATATACGAAAAAAGTAGTTCGTTCTGATTTTGATTTTGTTGAAGATATGAAAAACTTCAAAAAAACCGGCCCAATAAACATTTTGCCAGAGAACTTAAAAAGAAACTCTCTATCAAATAAGACATATTATTCTCAAAACTCAGGACTATATAACGATTTTGGTTTGACAGACGAAGAAGATTTGCCTTCTGGTAGTACTGCACAAACTATTTTAGATAGAATAAGTAATAGGAAGAGTTATTTAAATTCGTTTGAAAATAATAAGTTTGAAGTATCGTTGCCTGGGCGGACTGATATACAAGTTGGTAATGTAATCAGTCTGTTATATCCTTCTCCAGAGGCTCCATCAGACGATTTGACAACTGTCTTAGATCCTTTGTTGTCAGGACTGTATGTTATCTCTGCAATACATCATAAGTTTAATTCGACTCGACATCTTATGACAGCCGAGCTTATCAAAAACGGATATAGTAATGCCCCAGAAAAAGTTGTAATGACCGGAGAAAGTGATAATGTATCCTAAGTTTAATTGGTGGATAGGCGTTGTTGAGGATCGAGTAGATCCTGCTATGCTCGGCAGATGCCGTGTTAGAATTATAGGATATCATACCGAAAATAAAGATGAACTTCCTACCACAGATTTGCCGTGGGCAGTTCCTGCTATGCCGTTGACTTCTCCGAGTGTATCAGGAGTAGGAGAAACTCCCTCTTTTGTTGAAGGGACAACCGTATTAGGATTTTTTAGTGACGGTGAAGACGAACAAGTTCCTGTTATTACGGGAACACTTCCAGGAAAGCCTAGAAACAAAAGACGTAAAGAAGAAGGATTTTCAGACCCCACAGAAAAGTTTCCTAGAGATAAGACTGGAACAGGTCTCAATGGATTACAAGAATCAGATTTATCTCGACTTGCAAGAAATGCAGTTGCAGAAGGACATGCTAGTTTACAGAATAAAAGAGCTACAAGACAAGAAGCTATTCCAAGAGCAGTAGCTCCTCATGTTGATTCTGTTTCTGCTGATATTCCAGGCGCTGTTTATGACAGAGAGATTTGGGAAGAGCCTCACCCTAGATTTGGAGAGTCTAGTTACACATACAACGCATCTAATCAACAGCCTGACTTTACCAAAAAGACATCAGTATATCCTCACAATAAAGTAGTAGAAACTGAATCGGGACATGTATTTGAAGTTGATGATACTCCTAACAATGGTCGCATCCATGAGTATCACAATTCAGGAACTTTCTATGAAGTTCAAGCAGATGGCTCAAAGATCACGAAGGTCATGGGCGATGAATACGAAATAACTGTCAAAGATAAAAAAGTTTATATCAAAGGATCGTGTGACGTTACAATCGCCGGTGACGCTAGAATGCTAGTACAAGGCGACAAGTACGAAGAGATTGGCGGCAATCTATACACTACAGTAGCTGGCAACAGAGTTACAAAGATTATCGGCAACGACTTAGTAGAAGTAGCTTCTGGGCAAAACTCTTCGATTGCCAGAGATCAAGCATTGCGTGTGGGCGGAAGTAAAACAGATTTGGTAATAGGAAATAGCACTGAAACTGTAGGTGGCAATAAAACTACAACTAGTGGCGGAAATATATCTAGTATATCTGTAGGAAACACTAGCATTCAAGCCATACTCGGTTACAAAGTAACTAGTTGGACAGGTGATGTTAGTATAAATGCTCCTCTCGGAAAATTTAAAGCATTGAGTTTGAACATGTCATTGTCTGCTGCGCTGAATCAAACACTGACTGGAGCAGTTCAGTTAGTAGAAGCATCATCCTTGCAGACACTATCATCAGTTGGCGCACAAGTTATGACATCGGTCGCTCAACAAATTGTTTCTCCTAGCCGTAGTATTCTTGGAAACACAGTCCATACCGGAAACCATACTACAATAGGAGTTGCTTCAGGCACAATAGTAAGACAAGGCGCTATTGTTTTGGGTCTACATAAACATCCGGCGAACATGACGCCGCCTGTACCATAGGAGTAAAGTATGAGTTTATGTGGAGCAACGGAGAAACTATTAGAGCTTACTCAGTCTATAGGCACTACTGATGAGTTGATGGATAAACTGGTAGATAAAATACCAATTACTCCGGCTCAAGGACAGTCTATTAAAGATGCGATTGCTATTATAGCGATGGCAAGTGATGCTGCCGCTGTGCAAGCAGTATTGACTGAAAAACTAAAAGCATACATTCCTGAAATTGAAATTCCAGTAGAGATTCAAGGTCTCCAAACAGATGTCAGATCGTTTGTCACTAAAGTGGTTTCAGCAGTAGATTCGGCAGAAACTATTGCGAACGATGTTAAAACTCTAAAGACTAAGTACTCTGGTTTAGATTTAGGCAATGTTGCCATAGATGATATACCAAAACTATTACAAGATGGGGCGTTAGATTTAAATAACTTGTGTCAAAAGATTGCAAACTGGGAAGAAACAGAGCTTGGTGGGTTTGTTCTTAAAGGAATACCTATTACAACTCCTACAGTAGAACCTGAAGTTGATATTATACCTATCATAATACCAGAAACTAAAGAGCCTGTGTATACTACAGACCCTGAAGTAGCCGCAGAAGAAGGGCAAAAGAGTTTTATTAACGTAGAACTTCCAGATACTATCGGAATATAGTCTAAGGCATTATAAATACAATTATGGCTAACGAAACTTTAAAAAAATCAAGAATATATAAAGATTTAGATCTATCTTTTATTGCTAATCCTATCACGGGTGATGTCTCAAAAAAGTTAGACGAGAATGCTGTCAAGCAGTCATTGAATATTCTTATGCAAACTAATTTCTATGAACGACCGTTTGCTCCTGAAAAAGGAGCAAATTTAAGAGGCTATTTATTTGAGCCTATGTCAAGTTTGTTAGCAGGCATGATACAAAATACTATAAAAAATATGATAGATAGTTATGAACCACGAGCTAGAATAGAAACTATAAAAGTAACAGCAAACTATGAGTCTAACTCGTATGATGTAACTCTTAAATATTTCGTTATCGGAACAAGTAAACCCCAAACATTGGTTGCAAATCTAAAGAGATTAAGGTAACACCATGGCACAATTAGATGTAACAGAATTAGACTTTGCGAACATAAAGCAATCACTAAAAACTTTCATGCAAGCGCAAGATGAGTTTAGTGATTATGACTTCGAAGGGTCTGCGCTTTCTGTACTTTTAGACACTCTAGCATATAACACACATTACAATGCTGTAATGGCACATATGTTGGCAAATGAATCATTTTTAGATAGTGCTATTAAAAGAAGCTCTGTAGTTTCTATTGCTAAGTCACTTGGATATACTCCTAGATCGAGAAGATCATCTACTGCATACTTAGATTTTTCTCTTATACCCGATTCTTCTTATACTGAACCAACTTATCCTTTATCTAGAAATGCTCCTTTTACAACAATAGTAGATAAAGTTTCTTATAGTTTTTATCCAGCAGAAGATGTCACTGCAACATTACAAACAGTCAACGGCACAGATCAATTTGTATTTCAATCATTAGAATTAAAAGAAGGTACTCGTGTTTCTAATAGTTATCTCATAGACATAAACAATTTGTCCGGACCGTTGACTATTGCCAATACAAATATAGACACTTCAACTATTAGAGTTCGTGTTCAGAAGTCTAACTCTGATCTTACTATAGAAACTTTTGTAGAAAGTACTTCTATATTAGATTTGATTTCTACTAGCAGAGCTTACTTTGTAGAAGAATCGGTAGACGGAAATTATATTCTTAGATTCGGTGACGATGTTTTTGGTAAAAAACTCGAAGTTGGGAATATTGTTATTGTTGATTATTTAGTAAGTTCAGCAAGCTCCCCTAACGGAGCTAAAAGTTTTAAGATGGGCCCTACGTTGACCGGAAATGGAGAAGTTGAATCATTTGCAAACGTGACTGCTGCATTCGGAGGAGCTGAAAAAGAAAGCATAGATAGTATTCGTAAGACCGCACCTCTTTATAATCAAACAAAAGAAAGGGTAGTATCTGCGACAGACTATCGCAGTTTAATATTAGCAGAAAATCCTACTGTGCAATCAGTTGCAGTATGGGGCGGAGAAAATAACGATCCTCCTATTTACGGTAAAGTTTTTATCTCGCTAGATCCAGTTGAAGGCCAAATAATCACAGCCCAAGTTAAAGATAGTATTACTAACACTTTGCTCACACCGAGAGCTGCCGTAGCGATTCAACCTGAGTTTGTTGATCCAGTATACACATATATTGGACTTAAAGTTGGTATAGTGTACGATCCTAACGTGACTACTCTTACTTCAGGTCAAATTAGTGATGCTGCATCTACTGCAATCAATAACTATTTCAACACAGATTTAAATCAGTTGAACAAGAATTTTTATTATTCAAGAATTCACAATGCAGTAAAGGCAGTTTCTCCATCAATTATATCGGTTAACATAACTCCTACTTTACAAAAGAGATTGACTGCCGAGATAAACATTGAAGCTAACTATACATTTAGTTTCAACAGTAGAGTTCAGCCGAGAGAGCTGCACAGTAACTGGTTCAATACTGTTATAGATACTGTCACGTATAAAGTCAAGTTTCAAGATATTCCAAGTGCTAGTGTTGTTCCTCCTGCTTATAACGGAACAGGTACTGTACATCTTCAAACAGAAGATGGAACAAATATCGCAAATGTAGGTACAATTGACTACGATACAGGCAAGTTGACACTAACTTCTATTAAAGTAGCTTCGCTATATGCTACAGACACTGAATTGAAACTCAGAACACGGCCTCATGACGATTCAAAAGATATTGTCACTAGCACATTGAATAGAACTTCTGATGTTTCTACTGGTGCAGTAATCGCTAAACCAGCACAGAATGCAATTTTAAGTTTAGACAATAGTGTAGTTAATGCAGTAACAGGCTCAAGAAAAGGCTTAGATATAACAGTAACAACAGAAGTTGAAGGCTACTAATGTCACACCAAGTTCCTGAATATTTTAGATATGTATCCAGTATCACGATTAATAATCCTGGTAGTGGATACACTGCTATACCTACAATTAATATTTCAGGCGGTGGCGGCACAGGCGCAACTGCTACTGCAACAATATTCAATGGCCAAATACAAGCTGTTAATATTACTAATACTGGAGAAAATTACACTACATCTCCCACTGTAACTGCTACAGGCGGCGGCGGCTCCAATTCAGATTTATCTGCTGTTCTAGCATTCGCTGCAGGGACTCCTTCTGAGTACGAAGAAAAATCTGCAATTGGAGTCAAGTACACTCTACCAGAATTTGTGCAGAACGACTATGATAAGTTTGTCACTTTCATTGAAAAATATTATGAGTATATGGATTCCGATGGCAATCCTATTAATCTATTATTAAACAAGCAATATAATGATATTGATGAACTGAATGACGCAGAGTTAAACAAGCGAGCATTAGAACTAGCTGAAAACTTTCCTCAAATACTACAAACTGACAGAAAATTTTTATTCAAAAAGATAAAAAATATCTATGAGTCTAAAGGCTCTGAAAGATCAATTAAAGCATATTTTAAACTTCTTTACGATGAAGAAGTAGAAATCTATTATCCTAGCAAGAATATACTCAGGGCGTCTGATGGCGTTTGGTTGGAAGAAAAATCTGTCAGCGCAAATCCTGGTTATAATAACTATGAGGCTTTGAATTTAAGCGGCCAACTTGTTGATATAGTATATTCTGAATATGCAGGCGCTGTCAATGTTAATCGTACTATACAAGCCAATATAACAAAAGCACAAAAAATATCATATACTTCTCCGCAAACATATGAATTATTTCTAGACCTACCAGCAAGCATCACTAGTGTTCCTGGTCCTGGCGCTCAAGCAACTGCAACTGCGACAATTGTTGCTGGTGAAATCACTGAAATAAATGTGACTTTTGGAGGATATGAATATTTAGCAGCGCCCGGTGTGGTAATAACTGATACCGGATCCGGAGTAGGAGCAATTGCAAAAGCAGTTGTCTCTGGCGGACAGGTCACTTCTATTGTAGTAGAAAATGGTGGTTCTGGTTATTCTGATGGCACCACATCACTATCTTTTGATACTGAAAGTATTCAGTCATTCATAATTGAACGCAATGCAGATCCTGTAGAAGAGAGTATCCGTGCATATTTAAAACGAAGTCTATTTTCTGTAACTTCTGGAACTTATGCTGGAGTAGACGCAGGATTTTCTGTAGGAGATTTTTTCGCAGTAACAGAATCTGGTTACGTTACTCCTGGAAATTTTGTAAGTTCTAATAATGCGCTGATTCGTGTTGCTGCCATCGACTTAGAAACAAATGTTCCTACTTTGTGGACAGTAATTAGCCCAGGTGAAGGGTTTACTAACGCTCAAACTGTTATTACAATAACATCAAAAACAGGCAAAGATTTAGATGTTACTTTAATTACGAAATACTTGTTTAGATATGCGGGCAAGTATAAAGGTGATCGAGGCAAACTTTCAGATGTAAATAGACTACAAGACAACTTCAAGTATCAAAGTTTTTCATATGTGATAAAGTCGTCTACCCTTCAGTCTGTATGGGGAAAGCGTTTTAGAGATTTAATGCATCCATCGGGGATGGAAGTATTTAGTGATATTGTTATTAATAACAATATAAACTTTGCTCCGTTTATTTCAATACAGACTGCAGGTCTAGATATTAACTTATTTAAGACTACAGATGTTATATTGTCAACAGATTCATTTGATAGAGTGATTCAATGGGTTAGAGTATTTACAGAAAATCAGACTGCGACTCAGGTTTTTGAAATTTCATTAGAAACACCTATTAATGAAGTTGTAACTATAACTGATGAGTATGACCAAGATGATTATGCTGGACTAGACTACTTGCCTACAAACTATGTAGGATCGGGCGTCAGTAAACTTGTTGGAAAAAATGTCAGTGAAACTATCATCACCTCAGAGGTATTCACACGAACACTTGATTATGTGAAAACCTTAAGTGATACTGCGACGGTTTCAGAACAACTTTCATTGCTATTAGATATAGGTAATATATTAGCTGATTCTACAAATGCAGCAACTGATGTTATCATAATCTCAGCAGAGCCAAATTTCTCAGAGTCTGCTTTTATTATGGATGATTACGCAGACATATATGTCGAGGCCGGATATTTACCTCTCAATTATGTTGGCCCTGGTTTAAGTGTTCATTTAGACAAATCCTTTACAGAATTACCAATAGCAACAGAATCTCTAGAGAGAGCTGTATCATTTAATCGAGTATTCACAGATACAGGGGCTGTATCAGATGTCTCATCGTTCAATATGGAACTCAATTTTAATAATCAAGTTTCAGTCAGTGAAGCGTTCAGTTATCTAAAATTTAAAGCAGTTGATCTTTCTGACACAGTTCATATTGACGGCGGCACACTTTTTTCTATATCTTTAGCCAGGGATTTTATTAGTGATAACGCTACTCACAGTGAATTTGTGAGTATAAATACAGAGAAGACGCTCGTTGATGCAAGTACAGCCTCTGAGGCAAACGCAGTAGACTTGCAAAAACCTTTTACAGAAACTGGTAATATCGCAGACAGCGGTGTTATCACGATACAAGATTATTCAGATCCTACATATTTCAGTGAAGACTATGTAGGCGCAGGATATAATTTTTAAACAAAACTAATGGAGAACTCCACTATGATTAAGAAAGACTCATCAAAAGTTACAGGCATGGTCAACGTAGTTGTTCGTGACGATGCAGGTAAAATAAAGCAAGAATTCACAGTACCTAACCTTGTAGTTGATACTGGTCTAGCTTTCATTGCTTCACGTATGAAAGACGCTAGTGATGCTGCAATGTCTCATATGGCTGTTGGTACAGATAACACTGTTGCTGCTTCCGGAAATACTGCACTTGGAACAGAATCCGCACGAGTAGCTCTTACATCATCAACAGTATCTACAAATGCTATTGCGTATGTAGCAACTTTCCCGGCAGGCACAGGAACTGCTGCGCTAACAGAAGCAGGTCTTTTCAATGACCCAACAACTGGAACTATGCTTTGTAGGACAGTATTTGCTGTAATCAACAAAGGTGCAGCGGACTCAATGACTGTTACTTGGACTGTTACAATCTCTTAATAGGTAAAGCTAGTGGCAATCTTATTACCAAAAACGGGCAGAGTAGAATTAGCTAGGTCAATGTATCGAGATATAAAAACCGATCTTGACTCCTATTTCTTTGCATTAGGCAAAACAGATGCTTGGGCGGATGAAGAGAATCCAGACACTCCTTTAGGTTCAGAAGAATACTTAAAGGAGTTCAGGAGAAATCTTATATTCGCTCAACGAGTAAGTTCTGCTGATATATCACATCTTGTACGAAGAATAGATTGGGATCCGTCTGAAGAGGGTACGACATATGATCCTTACGATGATGATTATTCAGTAGATTCGCCTGCTTTCTCAGGAGCCACTACATTAGCAGATGCAAACTTTTATGTCATGACAGATGAATTAAAAGTTTTTAAGTGTCTTGATAATAATTCAAACTCACCTAGCACTATAAAGCCTGAAAGTGAAGGAGCAGTAGCTCTTGATAGTCTCGATGGTTATAAGTGGAAATTTTTGTTTCAACTTTCAGCAGCAGATGAAAATAAGTTTTTAGATGCTGGGCACATTCCTGTTAGAAAAGTTACAGGCAATCCTGAACATGATGTAAACGGAGAAATTGATACTGTAACAATAGTAAGCGGCGGGAGTGGATATACTTCAGCTCCTCACGTAAATATTAATGGAGACGGTACAGGCGCAGTCGTAACTGCTACAATAGTAGCGGGCGAAGTGACAGACCTGGTAATAGAAGAACCTGGGTATGGTTACTCTTTTGCTTTTATTACTTTTTCTGGCGGAGGAGGCTCAGGAGCAGAAGCAACTCTTACATTGGGAGATGACGACCCGTTGCCTTCGTTACAAAAGTTTGTCGAAGAAGGAGCTATTCCTGGAACCGTTGATAGAATTGTTGTCAATTCAGGCGGCCAAAACTATCTTGCTGGTGATCTTGTAATTACTATTACTGGTGATGGTACAGGAGCAACTGCTGAAGCCGATATAGCATCTGGTATAATAACAAAAATACGGGTCACTAGTGCAGGGTCAGGGTATACTTTTGCTAATGTAACTTTTTCTGGGGCACAAGGAATAAACGCATCTGCAAGAGCAGTAGTATCTCCAATAAATGGCCATGGTAGTAATCCTGTAAAAGAATTATTTGCTTCAACAATAGCAATTACTACTTCTTTATCTGACTCTGATAGCTCGAATACGGATTTGTTTTTAAACAATGACTTTAGACAAATTGGTTTAATTAAAAACTTCTCTACATACAATGATATGGAGGTAAAGTATACAGACCTCACAGGAACTGCTTTACATATAATAAATGTAGACGACGGTTCAATTTATGCAGCAGATGATCTTATTACTACAAGCGATGGAAGTCAGTTCCGTGTTATACAGATTATTGAAGGTTTAAATGGACAAGCAGGAACATTTAATGTTCATTTGCAATCTATTATTGTAACTTCTAGTTTTGATAAAACAAGCACTTTAAACAATACTACAAAAGGCACTACAGGACTTAGTATAAATAATGTTGATGTTACAGAACCTGAGATAAACAAATTCAGCGGTGATATTGTTTATATCGAAAATAGACCTTCAATTGGAAGATCATCAGATCAAGTTGAAACAATTAAAGCACTAGTTAATTTTTAGGAAAAATAAATGGCTCTTAATCTAAATTCTTCTCCGTACTATGACGATTTTGACGGCACAAAAAACTATAATCGGGTACTTTTCAAGCCCGGAGTAGCCGTACAAGCCAGAGAGTTGACTCAACTCCAAACTGCGCTCTCAGATCAACTTAGCCAACTAGGCAGCTTCACGTTAAAAGAAGGCGCAATCATTAGCGGCTGTGAAGAAAAGATTACTCGTCTGTCTTACATCAAAATTACTGACAGCGATTTAGGTGGTGCAGCAGTATCTAATTCTGGACTAGTGGACTATGTCGGATCAACTATAGTCAGCGGAACTACTGGACTAAAAGCAAAAATTCTTTTTACTAAATCAGGAACCACTGGTGCTGCTCCTGACACAAAAACTCTATACATCTCATACATAGATCAAGCAGCAGCAACAAATACTGGAGGTCTTCTTGAGTTTCAACAAGGCGAAACCCTTACTGTTGATTCAGACGATCTTACTATAGACGGCGATACATTTGTTGTATTCAACAGTATTGGCGAGACTAATGGTGAAGTTGCTGGTGATCGTAATAGATATGCTGGGTTTGCTTCTTATATAACTTTATCACCGGGCATCATTTATGCTCTTGGCACGTTTATCAGGACTGAAGAGATTTCTGCTTTTGTAGATAGTTATACTCCTCTCGTAGATAAAAAGATAGGGTTTTTAGTTACTCAGAAACTAGTTCAGTCAACAGACGACCAAACTCTTCTTGACCCTGCATCCGGTTCATATAATGAAAATGCACCCGGCGCAGACAGATTGCAGCACGCAGTATCTTTAGTATCTTATACTAATACTGCAACAATCCCAGAAAACTTCTTTCAGTATGCTTCTTGGGAATTTGGACAAATTGTACGATCTAAAATCAAAACTGATCCACTAGGTCAACTCAGCACAGTTCTAGCAAATCGATCTTATGATGCGAACGGACACTATGTTGTTGACGGGCTTCAGACTTATTTCAGAGAGCATTTAGATGACTCTAAGAACGGAGGCTTGTTAGCTTCTGGACAAGGCGGCTTATCAACTAAACTAGTCGCAGCTATTCGTCCAGGTAAAGCTAACGTAGCAGGATATCCTGTAGAACTATTTGCGGAAAAACTTATTCCTTTTGACAAGCCATCAGCGACACACATCGAAGAAACTGTAGCTCAATCAACTGCATTCGGTAACTATGTTATAGTAAATGAAATGTGTGGTTCTTGGGATGTAGATGGCGGCGATGATACAAACAACGGTATTGTAGATTTATATGAAACTGCCCAAACCGCAGTCACTTCTACTACTTTCTCTAGTACATCCGCAAGCGGCACTAAAGTAGGTACTGCCAAAATAAGACATTTGGTTTTACATTCAGGTACTCCTGGAACTGCTTCTGCACAATATAAATTATATCTCTACGACATTAGAATGTCTGTTGGAGATTTTAAAGATGTTGAAAGCATTGTTTATGAAAATGCAAAGGCAAATGCGATTGCTGACATTGTACCAACCAGCGCAGGTGCTGCACAAGTTTATGAAACTAACTACAATAAATTAATATGGAATCTTCCCTATTCGTTCTTAAAAACTTTAAAAGCAAATAATTCAGCATATGACTATAACTTCAAGTTTACTAGAGAATTTGATCTTACTGCCACTACTGGAGCACAGATAGGGGTATCTTCTGGTATTGCTAGACAAACTTTCTTCTTTGGCGGCAACGGTATAGCTCCTGTTTCATCAGAGTTAGTTGCTGCTAACATGCAACTAGTTGCTACTGATAGCTTTACATTAGATGGAACTCCTATCGCTGAAGGTGAGTATATTGATCTAGCAGGCAAAGTCATTCAGACAGATGAAAATACTCTAGCTATCAATCTCGGCTCTGGCATCGTTGGTGGGAGTCGTGGTGTTAGATTGTATGTAAACATGCAAATAACTAATGAAGATCCGATATCTAAGCAGTTAAACTCAGAAAGATATGTTCGTATTGATGCTGGTACTAACGAAAATGCTGCAAGTGGCAAGTTCTCACTAGGTATAAGTGACGCACTCAGAATAAAGCAGATATTAGCTACTGACAATGCAGACTATACAACCGGCGCAAGAAATGTAACTAATGAGTTCATTTTCGATAACGGTCAAAAAGACAACTTCTACGGCCTTGCAACAATACAACAAAGATCAGGTAGTAGTGTAGATCTATCAACTTACAGATATATTACTGTAAAATTAGACTATTTTTCTAGACAGGAAGGGGTGCAGGCGTCATTTGCATGTGTAGATTCTTATCCTATAGATGACACTGGTGCAACAGGTATTAGAACTCAAGAGATACCAATATTCTCTTCTGTGTCTGGTAATGTGTATGATTTGAAAAATGCGATTGACTTCAGACCTTACATGACAAACACTGCCGCAGATTCTGCGACACTAGCTGGTGCTACTGTCAACCCAAGCATATTTGAAGAGATAGCTAGACCTTCAAACGGTCTTACCAATCCTGTTCCTACACAGCAGTTTACTACTGACCTAGAATACTATTTGGCAGAAGCATATCGTGTAGTGATAACTGCTGAAGGTAAGTTCAAAGTTATAAAGAGCATTCCAGGAGTGTATCCTAAACTGCCTAAAGCTCCAGATTTAGCGATGACTCTTGCAACTGGATACTTACCTCCATATCCTTGTTTGTCAAAGCAATCAGCTAAGTACTACGGTCGTCAAGATTTATCAGTTTCAATCAAGTTAGAGAAAAACAAAAGATATACTATGCGAGATATTGGGGCTCTTGAAGAAAGAATCTCTAATCTTGAATACTATACTACATTGACTCTGCTTGAAACTCAAGCTGGCGATGTTAAGATCCTTGATGCCGACGGCGTTGATAGATTCAAGAACGGTTATATGGTTGATTCGTTTACAGGGTTCGGCGTAAACAATGTGACTCACCAAGACAATAACTGTTCAATAGACAAGAAGAAAAGAGAACTCAGAGCAGCATTTGATTCAAGCATTATAGGATTCAAAGCACAGTCTATAGGTACTAAAGCTGGCCAAACCGGCGACATGTTCCACGTGCCTTACTTTGAATCTATATACGCTAGTCAACTACAAGCAAGTAAGTTTAGAAATGTCGTGGGCGAACTGTTAATCAGTAATCCTGCTACACCTGTTACACCTACAGTTCCTAATGTTCCAGTAGCACCTGGTCAGCCTGCATATGCACTAGTTAGATCAAAGACTTCTGTCAACGAAGGCAAATCAGTTACTATCACTTTAGAAACCGATAATGTTGCAGCAGGGACAACAGTACCTTACACAATTAGTGGCACTGGTATCACAACTGCTGACATAGGCGGCGCATCACTAACTGGCAACTTTACAGTTGATGCAGCAGGCGATGCGTTCCTTACTCTAAACATTACAGCAGACGCTTCAACTGAAGGCACAGAAACTCTTATTCTTACACTAGATGGAAAAGGTATTTCTACTAGCGTAACTATAAACGATACTTCTACAGCAACAGTAAATGCTGTCCCAACTGGTGCATATGTTGGTACACTTGCTCTTACTCCAGACGAAGATACTTTCTATGACATTCACTCAGCACCAGAGCCTTATGACAATCAAAACGGCGACTGGGATAATCTAAGTAGCGGCAGTCTACAAAATACTGACGGTATAACTTCTGGGTGGGCTATTGAGTGGGGCGCTTGGGAGTATGCGACTGAAACAATCGGTGCTGCATATCCTGGAGACAACTTTGGTGTAGAGTTTGATGGACAAACAAGTTCTGTTGATAACGGATTGTATGTTCCTTCTTATGGAGTTACTTGGACAAACGAAGGGGCTATTCCTGCAAAATCATCTACAGTATGGCAAATTCGTGGAGGTGTTGGCTACATCTGGCAAGGCCCAGAGACTCAAAGTGTTGATAAAGAAGTAGTCATCAATGCAGACACATTTGTTCGTCCAGTTTCTATCACAGGAACTGTAGAAGGATTGTTACCAAACTCAACTCACGCTGTGACAATGGATGGAGTTAGAAAAACTGACTTTACTTCAAACGCTAACGGCAGAGGAACATTTACTATTAATGTAAATACTGGCGAGTTTAGGTCTGGTAACCTCGTAGTACAAGTATCTAATACAGAAACTATTACAAGCGCAACTTCATTTGCACAAGCAATATTCTCTGCTAATCATACTAAGAGAGGATTGATAACAACAGAGATCACTACTAAGTGGCCTATGCCGTCAACTCCTATTGTACCTGAAGTAAGATCAATCACAACATTAGACACCGCTGCTACAGTTCGTGATGATGTTACTGATAAATCTACAATTTACGTTGAGACTGCGACTCAGACAACAGAAACAATTACTGTAAATGGAATAACTGCAGCTAGAATTCCAGCTGAAGAATTAAATTTAGCAGTAGATATTGATCTAGGTAGTACTTGCGATCCTGTCACTGGTAAATCAACTGCTGTTCTACAAAGACCAGATGGTACAACATATGGTATTGAGATAGATGATGCAGGATGTTTTATTCACAGCGATTATATTGCAACTAAAAACACTCCTGTATTAGCTGAGACTGATACTACTTACAACACTGTAACAAAACTTACTGTAGCGCAACAGGCATCAGTAAATGAAACAGTAATTGCTGACGAGGCGCCTAATCTAGATAGCAATACTGGTGGTGTTCATACTGTTACAGTAACAAATTACAGAGAGCCAGGTGGAACATCAGTTTTCCAAGAAGAGCCTGCTGATTTCAACCTCAAAACTAATGTATCACTTACTGTTGGCAATCAAACAGGCGGCGCTGCTATAGCAGAAACTGTTCCTGTAGCAGTATCTTCTTATACAAACACTGTTACTGACGCAACAGTCGATCCATTGTTAGCATCAATAGCTGCTGAAGCATTCCAGTTTGACTTTTCGGCATTTGATCTATTCTGCTTGGATGGGGGACTATACGGCAAGTCATCAGATCCGTTAGCACAGACATTCTTTGTGCAAGATATGCCAGGCGGTATGTTCATTACTTCTGCTGATATATTCTTCCGATCAATTTCAGCAGAAGAAAACAACAACGGCATTACTTTACAAATTAGAGAAGTTGTAAACGGCGTTCCTGGCACTACTATTGTTCCTAATGGTCAAGTGCATATGAGAAGATCAAGCTGCTACACTTCGACTATTTCTGAAAGCGGCGCAGTTAGTTATGCAAGTACTAACTTCAAGTTCAAGAATCCAGTACACCTCAATAACAATACTGAGTACTGTATGGTTCTTATTCCAGATGCAGATGATCCAGGTTATGAAGTTTGGATTGCTGAACTTGGTGGTACAGAAGTTGGTACAACTACTCGTATTACTAAGCAAGCACATTCAGGCGTATTGTATACTTCTGCTAACAACAGGAGCTGGTCACCTCACCAATCAGAAGATTTGATGTTTGTCTTGAGACGAGCTAAGTTTGATGTAAATACAGACTTTGTTTTGAACACTACAAATAAAAACACTGACTGGATCAAAGTTGACCATACTACATGGAACGTGACTGAAAACGTATCAGGAAATATACCTACACCCAAGTTTACTCGTGGGGATGCGGTGCATGGATTTACTTTTACTGTTTCTTTGCCTGGATCAGGATTTACTACTGACCCTACAATAGAAATTGTAGGGGGCGGCGGAACTGGTGCTACTGCTACTGCTCAAATTCTCGCCGGGGGTCTGAGTGCTATTACTTTAACTAATCCTGGATCTGGGTACACTAGCAATCCTACTGTTAGAATTACAGGCGGCGGTGGTACCGGCGCAGGAGCAACTGTTAGATTGAATCGTGCAGTACATAAATTCTTTGATAGAGGATACTCTACCTATGAATTTGATGTTACTAATGGTTATTTCACTGTCGGTGATATGATAGGTAACGGCACAACTTACGTTGATATTGGTTCTATCAATAATAGAGCAATCAGCGCCCACGTGTTGCAGGCATCATCAATCAATCCTGATGACAGAGGAACTATTACTCCTCAAATCGCTCTTACTACAACTGGCGCTGCTACTGCTAATACTACATATTCTAATGTTACATTACAAGATACTGTAGAGTTGCCAGCAGAGAAAACTATTTACAGCTATTCAAATGAACAAAGAGACTACTCAGGCAATAAGACTGCTAAGTTGAAGTTTACATTGAGAACAGCATCTAACAATGTTTCTCCAATGATTGACTTGGCATCACTAGATATGTTGGCACTTGTTAACGACATTAACTCTCCAGATGTTGTTGCTGAAGAAGTTACTGTTGGCGGCAATGCAAACTCTAAATACATCTCTCGTCAAGTAGTTCTCGCAGAAGGTCAAGACGCAGAAGACTTCAAAGTATACTTAGACAACGCTATAAAATCAGGCACAGCAGTAGAAGTGTATGCGAAACTACAAAATGCAGAAGACGATGCTGTTTTCTTGAATGAAATTTCATGGAAGAAGTTAGACACAGACGAAACACCTTTTGTAGCAACTGAAGCATTTGCAGAATACTCTTATAAGATTCCTGCAAAAGCAAGCGGTTGGGGTCTCAACGGTTCAGATATATTTGAATACGATGTATCAAGAGTTTCAGCAATAACTGTTAGTTCAGGCGGTTCTGGATACGCAACTACACCTACTGTGAAAATTACAGATAGTGCTGGTACTGGCTACGGCGCAACAGCAGAAGCAATTATGTCAGGAAACGCTGTTGTAGGTATACGTATAATAAACCCAGGTCGTAACTATACTGGTACTGTTACCGCACAACCAGTAGGAGGAACTCCTAGTGTTGCAGCAGTTTTCAACAATGCAACTGTAGAAACTGTTACATACACTGGCTTCAAGTACTTTGCAGTCAAGATCGTACACTTGAGTGCTGATACTGCTGTCATTCCTAAGTCAGCTGGACTCAGAGCATACGCACTACAGGCTTAAAATGAGTATAAATAAGTACGTAAAAGTGGAAGATAATACACATCTCCTTAGAGACATAAACTCTAAGGGGATTGTTAATATTGATAATACTGGATTACTAGAGTATAAGCAAGCAAAAGAAAAAAGAGCTATAAAGAATAAAGCAATTTTACAATATGAAAATGATATAAATACATTAAAAGAAGAAGTAACAGATATCAAAGATTCGTTAAAATTGATCCTTGAAAAACTAAATTCGAACGGATAAGTAAATGGCAACAATTACATTAAGATCTATTAAAGGCAGTCCTCTAACAAATGTTGAGGTTGATGCGAATTTTACTAATCTGGATAACGACAAATACGAATCTGGTGATGATGCTAATTTAGGTGACATCACTTCAACAGGTGAAGTTACGTTTAGCGTAGCGTCTTCTGTCACAGCAGCTGGCACAGTACAAGGCGATGCAACTGTACTGACAAAGAGTTTTAATATAGTTACAACAGCAACAGCAGATCAAGGCGTAGTTTTACCAGACGCAACAACAGGCAAAGTTACAAAGGTAATCAACGCAACAGCAGTAAACATTAAATTATACCCAGCATCAGCAGAACAAATAGACTCCCTAGGAACAAACGTAGCTAAAAATCTTGCACCCGGTGCTAGTTTAGAAGTAGTAGCTGCTTCAGGTTCTTTATGGAAATCTTTGCTCCCTGTTGTAATATTTGATTCCTCAGGCACTCAATTAAATTAGGATTAAAAAATGCAACCATTACGAATTAAAGCATCTGGATCACCCCCCAGTGCAGGCAATTTTCAAGGCTTACAGGAAATGTCTGATGCTGAAATCAATCAGTATCTCTCCTATGTAATCACAAACAAATTCGCCGCTGATACAGATGGCACAGGCACCGCAGAACTTAATGTTGATACTGCTAATGCTTTGACAGGTACTAGTATTGGTACTTGGACTAACAGTATTCGTAATGATGCAATCGGTACTCACCCAACTGCTGGTGCAACTACAGATACTACCTACTACTTCAAGCAAGTAACAGCGGCAGCATCTGAAAGCATCACGAATCGTCCAGTAGGATATGATTCAGCAATCAAAGAGTTCAATGACGCTTCTTTAGATACAGATGTACTAGATAAAGTTATTGAAGACATGGTAACTAGTACAGGTTACACTGTTGGTCAATATTCATTAGCAGCATCTGCTCCTGCAGGCGGTACTTGGACTTCTCGTGCTACTATCACAGATAGCAATCAAGGCGGAAGCACTAACCTTTACTTGTGGCAAAAGACTGCACCATCAACAGCAGCTAATAGTGATTTAGTTTCTTTGAAATTAGATGGCACTAATGTTAAGGCGATGACAGCTGCTGAAATTGAGCAGATGGTTCCTAACTTTAGAAATAGAATCATTGACTCGGGAATTGGTACATATAAGTTACAATCTGCGGCTCCGGGTACTGGTACTTGGGTTCAGATGGGCGACAGTCTTATTGATACTCGTCAACAAATAGCGTCTGAAAACTATGCAGGATCTTATACTGGTTCGTTCTCTGGTAACTATGTAGGCGAATATGTAGGATCATATGAAGGCGATAAGACATACACTGGTTCATATACTGGTTCATTCTCAGGTGACTATTCAGGCAACTATGTAGGAACTTCTGCATACGCAGGAGCGTATTCTGGTGATTACTCTAGAACTGAAGAATATACTCTTTACTATGCAGGTTTCGTAGGTGGTACTAGCTACTACACAGGTTACTACACTGGATTCTATACTGGATACTTCGAGGGCGACAAGACATACACTGGTACCTACACTGGCGAATACAACCAAGACTTTACTGGAAACTATGTAGGCACTTCTGCGTACTCAGGTACTTACTCAGGTACATACACTGGTTACTACTCAAACACCTTTACAGGCACATACGCAGGCGATACGATTCAAGCATCTACTGAAAATGTATCAACTGTAAAACTTTGGCTAAGGTCTGCTTAAATTTAACAATATATTATGGATTTAGAAAATAAATCAAGCGTTGCGCTCGATTTTGAACGTGATAGACTTAAAAGATTTAGAAAATTAGTCAAATATGCTAATGCCAATTCTCCTTATTATGCTAAAATAATAAGAGAGAATTGCATTAGTATTGACTCTTCGGTGCCAGAAGATTTTCCTGTCCTGACTAAATCTATAGCAATGGAACACTTTGATGATATTGTTACAGATAGAAAAATAACTAAAAAAGAAATTGAAAAATTTGTAAGTAATTCTTCAGATCCAAGAGAACTATTTCTCAACAAATACACTGCACTCGTTACTTCTGGGTCTTCAGGCGAAGAAGGCTATTTTGTATCACACTTCAAAGATACTATTAGAGGGTTATCCTCTATATCTCCTGCAAAAGCATCAACAAAAATTTCTCTGTTAATTAACTATGTGCGTTGGGTTTTTACAAAAAGAAAAAAACCAGCGATTGCGTTTTACGGTAATGTAAGCGGTCATTATGCAGGATATGATTCAGCAATAAAGTGGCCTAAATTACTATTCAATGCAAAAGGGTTTGAAATTAATCAAACTGTTTCTAAAACTGTTGATGATATAAATCAATTTCAGCCGAACATTCTTTGCGGTTACACTACGATGCTGAAAATTTTAGCAGAAGAAAAACTCAATAATAACTTAACCATATCGCCACAAGTTATAATAGCAACAGCAGAAACTGTAACTAAAGACGATCTTATATTTTTAAATAAAGTATTTCCTGCCTCTCATGTAATGAGTTTATATGCTAGTAGTGAACATGGTAACATGGGAAGATCAAATCGTGATAAAGAAACTATGTCTCTTTTTGATGATAAACTTATTTTTGAATTTTTTGAAGATCACACTTTAGTCACTAATTTATGCAATTACACGATGCCCCTAATTAGGTATAAAATGTCAGATGTTCTTGTTCCTATTAGTGAAAAAAATACATATCCTACTATAGCAAAAAATCTTATTAGCAGAACAGAAACTAAAGTTTACTTTAGAAATTCTTTAGGCGAGACCGAAAGTTTTACATCTTTCATCACTCGTAGATTTTATGTTAAAGGGGTGAGTAAGTTTCAAATGCAAGTGACAAGTGACACTTCTTTTCTTTTCCCTGTTTGTTTAGAATCGCATCTAACAGAAGAAGAAAAGGCAGATGCCATAAAAAAAGTTGAAACTACCTTAGTTGAGCTTTTGCATAAGAAGAATTTAGATAATGTTTCTTTTGATGTGTTTGTAGTAAAAGAAATCCCTGTAAATAAAAAAACTAGAAAATTTCAGCTAATAGTCGATAAAACAGAATGACTATATAGTATTGAAGATTTATTAATTGGAGTTATATTATGACAGATTTAGCAGTTTCAATTGACACCCCTGTAGAGTTGGTGTCTTCTGAAAAACCTAAAAAGAAATACCTCAATCCTTATTGGTCTAATAAGGATAATCGTCACCTCATTGTAACTATAGAGATGCCAAATGGACAGCATAGTATGGCGTCTATTATGGATCCTGATGATACTAATCCTGACATGAAAGCAGTCCTCGAGCAGTATACAGAGGAAGAGATTGATGCTAACACTCAGAAAGGGCTAGATCGCCGTAACGAGAATATCAAGCAGCAAATGGAACGGCGTGAGTCTCAGCAAGCAAGAGCAAGACAAGAAGGCTTATTTAATTGCAAACTAGAAGCATTCGAAGTTGAAGCAATTAAAAACTCTAAAAATGCTGAATTGAAGCGAATGATTCGCAAGTCTAAATCTATTATGGAAGTACAGGCGTATGCTACTATTTTGCTGATGAAGGAACTTGAGAATGCCGAATCAACAGACTAAAGGGTTTGTTATTGTTGCTTCTGTTAAGAAAGGATTCTATCGTTATGCTAAAATACTAGCAGAATCAGTAAGAGATTTCTACCCAGAAGCTAACATCACTTTTTTTACGCATGAAGAATGGGTTGAGTCTGAAGACTATAATCTATTTGATAACATAGTGACAGATGGCATTCCTCGCCACATTCGTGCTAAACTTTGGGCACTCAACAAAACTCCATACGATATTACTTGCTATCTTGATGCTGATATGATGTGTGAGCATGAAGACATTCAGAATGTCTGGGACGAGTTGCCTGATGATATGGATATCGTGTTCACTAAGAATCGTCCATACAATGCTAAACTGACTAAATTGTCTGAAGACGAAGAGATGACTTGTCATTGTGGGTTCTTTATATATAGAAAGAACGAAGCAACAATGGATCTCATGGGAGCTTGGTACACTGAGTATCTTGCACAATGGGAACCTGACTATGATATGCTTCATTATCCTAAAGATGCTAGAAAATGGGATACATTCACGATGTGGCGTTTACTTACCTACGGCGAAAAAGGTGTCAAATGGGGTTACATAGCAGAGCCAGATGCTCGTTGGAACTTTGTGAACGGCTATCGTTTTGAAGAACTTCAAGGAACGGATATTGTTTTGTATCATCATACTATACCTAAGGACAAGTTAGACTAAATGAAACTAGTTGACATAAAAAACGAAGACATTCTAAAGATTATCACTGAATACAGTGATTGGTTCTTTCAGCAAGACTTGTCTGCGTTAGATAAGATATCTAACCATGAAGGCAGACATCAGGGATACACACTACCTAAAGGCTGTAGTCTTCAACACTTAGAAGAAGTAATATCTAAAGATGGTGAACATATAGGATATCCTGAGAAAACTATGTCAGTTGATATTGCATCTGAGGAACGAGTCTCTTCTGAGCATAAGAAAAAGTGTAGAGACATGGCCACTACATTGTGTTCATACTTAGGCGCTCGTAACCAAGCAGTCAACGTATATTATCCACCTGGCGGTTTTATGGGCTGGCATAATAATTGGAACGCTTCTGGCTATAATATTCTATTGTCATATTCAAAAGAAGGGAATGGCTTCTTTCGCTACAGAGATCCCATTACAAAAGAAGTAGTCAACATGAAGGACAGCCCAGGCTGGACTTGTAAGGTAGGATACTTTGGTAGAGGTAGAGAACCCGACAAAGTAGTTTATCACTGTGCCGGATCTCATGAATCTCGTCTTACTTTGGGCTTCGTCATACCACACTTAGAAATGTGGCAAGACATGATTGAAGATATATCAGGCGAAGACGCTACTTCTTTCCAATAGCCATAAATCTATCAAAGAATACTTTACCTTCCCAATTATAATAAAACTGCTCTACTTGTCCTTGGTAGAGTGGTTTTTTTATGCCTGTGTTTTCTAGATGCTCGTCAATATTAGACACACAATTGATGCCGTACATCTCTTGAATCACATTACTAGACTGTAAGGCAAACATACAATCAGGATTAGCAGTAGTTAGTTCTTTAAGTGGATACATCTGTTCACAACCAAGTGAGATAACAATGTCAGTATCCAGTGCGTTGATATCATGGAACGCAAAAGGAATATCTAAACACAAGTGATTGATGTCCATTCCTTCATCTGTGTAATGCTTATTGAATACTTTTGACAACTCTAACGCTTCGTTATCAATATCAATCAAATCCATGTGCTTTACTTTGATATTTTCGCAGATGAGAGGTACTAAAGGAAAGCCTAACCAAGAATTCAATACAATAATGTTGTATTCTTTTTCAGGATCTAATTCTTTGACTAGATTCTCCATTAACCAAACAGCAGCATCCATTGTGTTTGGGTTCATAGACTTTCTAAAGTCATCATGTTTGTGAGGCATCTCATGCTCAATCTTGTCAAGCGCCATGCCCCAATATCTGAAACTAGTCAGAAAGTTCAATTTTAACATCTTCAGGTCTCTCCATCGAGTCGTATAAACATATAAAAGGTGTTTCTCTGTACTTAAATTCTTCTACATCATTTGGGTATTGATACCCGTAGTTATAACTGTATACCCAACCACTAGGAAAATATCCTATATGATCATGACCAAACTTGTTATAAAATAAATTATCTAGTCCTCTAAAATAGAAAAATATTTGACTAGGATAATCTTTTAACATCTTATTGAATCTTTGTATCTCATCGGTTTTCATCAACCAATCATTCCAACGCAAAATACTAGAATTTAAGTCAGTATACTTGTGAGGTACATGCTCAGTATCTTTTTTCATTTGTTCAAGATTGTGCCATTCAGTCTTTACAAATATCAACTTATCTTCACATGGAAACTCTATAAAGGCATTTAAGTTTCTTTGGACAACAATGTCCAAATCTAAAAACATTTTTTCCCCTTCTTGCCAAATTAATTCTTCATCAAACAAATAAAGTTTATTCCACCACTTCTCGTAATAGTTATTTTTCGGTAGTGTAATCACTACAATGCCAGGATCTAATCCAGTAGGATCTTCTGTAATGCAATAAAATTTGAAATCTCTTTCTACAAACTTTAAACATTGATGGTATATTTTATTTACATGAGAACTTGGATACTTTGTTCCCCATTTTACTGTGTATATGTGTAAGTTCATAACCAATGCGCTAATAAGTCAGGATCTGCTAAGTCATCTTGTTTAGTGCTGCCTCTACTCTTGTCTTCAAATGGCAGCAAGTCAATATTGAATACGCAAAGTATTGCACCAGGACGATAAGTATCTACTCTCAAATCATCTTCGTCCCAAGAGCGACCACGATTGTACGAGTATGCCATCCAACTCGGAAAGTGTCCCCATAGCTTTTCTTTACTGAAGTCACCCCAACGCCAACTGTGATAGTTATCAGTGCCGTCTGTGAATGTGAACCATATCTGTTCTTGGTGCTTTAGTACATCTTTCCAAATAACTTCGCATTGATCGTCACTCCACACCTGACAGCTACCGTTAGTGTACGCACCGTGTGCAAGTTTAAACTGTCTTGAGTTCATTGGACGAGGATCTTGCCACCAACTTCTAAGTTTAGTAGGACGATCTAAATCGTATGTAATGATAGGACCCAGGTCGTTTTGGATAATAACATCCAGATCAAGAAAGACGAAACGACCAGTAGGTTTATCTTCAG
>OBMK010000577.1_pt1 | contig 35296 bp, 31 predicted proteins | sample 1539081 | NCBI WGS metagenome assembly OBMK01 (sample SAMEA3355528, study PRJEB22509) | marine metagenome | biome: marine; feature: river plume; material: water | place: USA | collected 2010-08-07 | depth 0.5 m | reverse complement strand
AGGCTCATTGCTTTAATGATGGCAATAAACGAACGGCATTTCAGGTGATGGACCTGATTCTCGATCTAAATGGCATTCATGCGGTTTGGGATGTAGAGGAGGCGGGGCAAAAAATAGTGTTACTGTCGCAATCCAAGCTTGACGAGGTTGATCTTGCTAAATGGCTTCGGCGCGTAATTGTGTAAAGACCTAATGTCTCTTTAAGCACGATAATTAGGCTTATCAACTGTAATAAAAAGGCTGCACACTGTGCAGCCTTTCTGGTATTTGGCTCCGCCTGCTGGGCTCGAACCAGCGACCCAATGATTAACAGTCATTTGCTCTACCAACTGAGCTAAGGCGGAATCGTGTAGCGTCTTTGTGCCGCGCATTTTAGGCAGCTCGCACATAGGAGTCAACAATTTCTCACGTTATCTGGGCTCATACACAGAGCTTGGCGTGTTGATCAATAATCAGTGTTTGACGCTTGCAGACAAAGCTAAACAGTCTAAACTGCGGTTATTAACATTTATTGATCCAGTTCATGGTTCGGATAAGCCAGTGAGCGGCAGTTAACGGCCCATTTCTAACTGAGTTAACGTTTGGATTGAGGGCTGAATACTGGTCAGTATGCCTCTGTTAACCTTAATTTTTGCTACTGTCGGAGTCCTCAGCTATATGCATATGATTGCCAAGACTATCTCCAAAGTCATTTATTTCAGCTTTGCCCTCGGCCTGTCAGCGCCGTTGGCTGCTAATCTGCCCTTGGAGGTTGAACAGACAATTGCCAGCCAGTTTACGCCGCTATTTCAGGCGGTGACTCAGGAGCTATCTGAGAATCAGGCCATGTATCTGCAAAACCCCAGCGCCTATGCAGATTTCATTAATACCAGGGTGAAGTCGAGCTGGGATGTGGCTTCAACCACCAGTGCTTTAATTGGCAAACCGCGGTTTTTGGCCCTGGCGCCGGTCGAGCAGAGCAGCCTTGTGGCGGCAGTGGACCGCACCCTAATGCGATATGCTTTTGAGGGGCTAGAGCACTACACCGCGCAAATTTTTGATGTGGTGGATGTGGTGGTGAACCAGCAGGGCACTCTGGGTTGGGTGCAGGTGCGCATGCAGTCCCCGATCCTTCTAGATCTCAATCTGGATCTGCTGATCAAACGTACAGATAACGCGAACTGGAAGGCGGTGGATGTGCGGTTTAAGGGTATTACCTATGTCTCCATCAAGAAGCATGAATACCGGGATATTATCGAGAAGGACGGTGTGACTGCGCTTATAGAGACGCTAAACCAAAAGAACGCCGAGTTTTTTAATGATGTCTGCAGGCAGGCATCCCCGCAACTAAAAGGCATTGCACCTTGCTGAGTGAGACCAAAATACGTCCTATTAGGCCTTTTAAGGTAGTTAGCGACTATTCGCCTGCCGGTGATCAGCCCGAGGCGATTAAGGGCCTAGTGGAGGGCCTGAGCAATGGGTTGGCGGGGCAGACATTACTCGGGGTAACCGGCTCAGGTAAGACCTTTACCGTGGCCAAGGTCATTGAAGAGGTGCAGCGGCCGACCATTGTGCTGGCCCACAATAAAACTCTGGCGGCCCAGCTCTATGGCGAATTTAAGGGGTTTTTCCCTAACAATGCGGTCGAGTACTTTGTCTCCTACTACGACTATTATCAGCCCGAGGCCTATGTACCCTCATCTGATACCTTTATCGAGAAAGATGCCTCGGTAAACTCCCATATTGAGCAGATGCGGCTATCGGCCACCAAGTCGTTGATGGAGCGTCAGGATGTGATTGTGGTGGCCACAGTATCGGCCATCTATGGTCTGGGCGACCCATCCTCCTACTTAAAGATGGTATTGCACCTGTCCCGCGGTGAGCAGATTGATCAGCGCGATATTCTGCGGCGTCTGGCCGAGTTGCAATATAAGCGCAATGACGTGGATTTTGATCGCTCGTCCTACAGGGTGCGGGGAGATGTGATTGATGTGTACCCGGCCGACTCGGACTACGAGGCGCTGCGCATCGAGTTATTTGATGAGGAGGTGGATAACCTCACCTTATTTGACCCCTTAACGGGCGAGGTGCTGCGCAAGGTTCCCAGATTTACCATTTATCCAAAGTCCCATTATGTTACTCCCAGAGAGAAGGTGCTGGAGGCGGCAGATAAGATTCAAGATGAGCTGGTGATCCGCCTTGAGCAGCTGCGCTCGGTCGATAAGCTGGTCGAGGCTCAGCGTCTGGGTGAGCGGGTGCGCTACGACACTGAGATGATGCGTGAGCTGGGCTACTGCAATGGTATCGAGAATTACTCCCGCTATCTGTCGGGCCGTCTGCCCGGCGAGCCGCCACCCACATTATTTGATTATCTGCCTGACAATGCCCTGATGATAATTGATGAATCCCATGTCTCAGTGCCCCAGCTGGGCGCCATGTACAAGGGCGATCGCTCCCGCAAAGAGACATTGGTGGAGTACGGCTTTAGGCTGCCATCGGCGCTAGATAACCGACCACTGCGCTTTGATGAGTGGGAAGGCATAGCCCCACAAATGATTTTTGTATCTGCCACTCCCAGCCGCTATGAAGAGGCCAATGCGGGCCAGATAGTGGAGCAGGTGGTGCGGCCCACAGGGTTGCTGGATCCAGTGATTGAGCTTAGGCCCGCGCTGACTCAGGTGGACGATATACTTTCTGAAATTCGCGTCAGAGCAGCGAAAAATGAGCGTATTCTGATCACAGTGCTTACCAAGCGTATGGCCGAGGATTTAACCGAGTATCTTGACGAGCACAGCGTGCGTGTGCGCTATTTGCATTCGGATATAGATACAGTGGAGCGGGTAGAGATTATTCGCGACCTGCGCCTGGGGGAGTTTGATGTATTGGTGGGCATTAACCTGCTTCGCGAGGGGCTGGACATGCCAGAGGTGTCTCTGGTTGCCATTTTTGATGCGGATAAAGAGGGTTTTCTGCGCTCAGATACCTCGTTAATCCAGACTATTGGCCGTGCGGCACGACACCTTGAAGGTAAGGCCATCCTCTATGCAGACAAAGTCACAGGTTCCATGCAACGGGCAATGGATGAGACAGAACGCCGCCGAGAGATGCAAATTGCCTTCAATAGCCAACATGGCATAACCCCTAAGAGTATTATCAAAGGCGTTGCCGATATTATGGAAGGCGCCTATGCAGCCACCGGCAAGAATAAACGGGATCGCAAAGTGGCCGAGGCTGATGCAGCCTATAATATGGACGCCTTTACGTCGGTTAAAGACTTTGCCAAGGAGATAAGTCGGCTGGAAGACAAGATGCATCTCCATGCCCGCAACCTCGAATTTGAAGAGGCAGCTCAGACCCGCGATCAGCTGGTAAAGTTGCGTGAGAAAAGTCTAGCTTCCTAACAGCCGTCCTCTGTCTAATACTTAAGTACTAACCGTTCATAGCTATGTGAAAGTGAGTAATGTTGGCCTATTATTACTCTGTGTTAGGGATAAACACGAGTAGAAAGGCAGCATTAAGGACGATGCGTTAATAGGGACATTAATTATCAGAAGTTACTGGGTCTTTCTCAAAAATAACCGTTGGTTAACGTGGCACTAGAGACCGGTGCATTAAAGAAGAATAGATTAAGGATGATCGGTTAATTAGGGATATTAATATCAGCAGTCGCTGAGTCTTCTTGAAAACGTAATCACAGGTTATAGCAGTGCGCTTGGGAGTGGCGTGTTTGGGAAGGCTGCATTAGGGATGATGCGTTAATACGGATATTAATGAGCATAAGCTGAGCCTTCCTTTAATATTTGTGAGCAGAACTAATATTTTCGCACAGAACCCCCAGAAACCTCTTCTCAATTTCTTTGTTTTCCTCTTCCGCTTCCCGGCTCTACTCTATTTTTATATATCTTATTTTTGATCGCGCCCTGTCAGGCTAGGCTATAGTTAACTGGGTGTCTCAGCTAGAGCGCAGGTGGGGCAGAACCCCCAGCAAGTGCTGTTATACTTAACTGTTATTGGATTATCGATAAGGAAATACAATGCGAATTACAATCTTCGGCAGTGGCTATGTAGGCCTGGTTACCGGTGCCTGCTTTGCCAATGTGGGCAATCAGGTTGTCTGCGTGGATATTGATCAGGCCAAGGTGGATGCTCTCAATAACGGCCAGATCCCTATTTATGAGCCAGGTTTAGATAGCTATATTTCCCAGTCCCTGGCTGATGGCTCCCTGAGTTTCACCACAGATGCCGCGGCAGCAGTGGCCCATGGTGAGATGATCTTTATTGCCGTGGGCACGCCCCCAGAAGAAGACGGCTCTGCAGACCTGCAATATGTGCTGCAGGTTGCAGATACCATTGGCCAGTTTATGGATGACTTTAAGGTGGTGGTGAATAAATCCACTGTCCCCGTGGGCACAGCGGACAAAGTCAGCGACAGATTGCAGCAGGCTCTTGATCAGCGGGGGCTAGACCTCGGATTCGATGTGGCCTCCAACCCAGAATTTCTCAAAGAGGGCGCAGCTATAGCCGACTTTACCCGTCCGGACCGCATTGTGGTGGGTACCGACAGCACCGAGGTAGAGGTCATGATGCAGGAGCTCTACGCCCCCTATAATCGCCAGCGCGACAAGCTCATCTTTATGGATTTGCGCTCCGCTGAGCTAACTAAATATGCTGCTAACTCCTTATTGGCCACTAAAATTAGCTTTATTAATGAAATTGCCAATATCGCCGATCTGGTGGGCGCTGATATAGAGCAGGTAAGGGTGGGTATTGGTTCAGACCCCCGCATTGGCTATAGCTTTATCTACCCTGGTTGCGGTTTTGGTGGCTCCTGTTTCCCCAAAGATTTGCGGGCCATGGAGGCCACCGCCGTGAGCGCGGGTTACCTGCCAAAGCTACTTAGTGCGGTGAGCGCGGTCAATGATCAGCAAAAGTCGCTATTGTTTAAAAAGATCGACAGCTATTTTGACGGCCAGCTGGAGGGCAAAACCATTGCGCTCTGGGGCTTGGCCTTTAAGCCTGGCACAGACGATATGCGCGAGGCTCCCAGCAGAGATTTAATGGAAGCCCTTTGGCAGCGGGGCGCGAAGGTGCAGGCCTTTGACCCCCATGGTATGGAGGCGACCCAAGAAATCTATGGGGTGCGCAACGATCTGCTGCTCTGCGGCACCAAGGAGGCAGCATTGCAGGGGGCGGACATACTGGCAATATGCACTGAGTGGAAGCCGTTCTGGTCGCCAGACTTTGCTCTGATTAAAGACAGCCTAAAGCAGCCGGTAATCTTTGATGGTCGCAATCTTTATGACCCAGCGCGCCTGCAGGACCAGGGCATTCAGTACTTTGGTATGGGTCGTAGCAATCGGGTTGCGCCATCTGCCACTGCCTGTGATTAAATAATTTAACCAGGTTGACGTTGAGTCAGGGCAAAAGGCGGGAGTCAAATTCTTAGTTTGCTAGAGCGTCCCATTGGAAATAACAGATGATTCAACCAATTTTTTCAGTATAATGCGCGACTCACCAAAGTGAGTCTCAATCAACCCAGGTTAGATTGGATGAGAAGTAAATTGATATACGACCGTAGCTCAGTTGGTTAGAGCACCACCTTGACATGGTGGGGGTCGGTGGTTCGAATCCACTCGGTCGTACCAATTTACCACCCCAGCAACAACCAAATCCAACCTCGTCTATGCATACCCCTTTACCGTATAATCTACCGATTAACGATATGTTTGCAGGTGCAAAATAAAATAAAAAGAGTCCGTTGCACCTCGCCAAATCTAACAAAAATAACCCAAACCTTCAAAAATCTATGACGGCCAGAGCACTGCTATGTTTTTCCCCAACAAACACCTACTTATCCATATCCCAAAAACAGGGGGATCAAGTTTGGAGCATGCGATTGTGAGCAGGTATCTGAAGGATGTGAATGAAAGCCAGCTCGAAGACCTGGCCTATGAGCACTTCAGTGTGCATGGTCATTTTGCCAATAAAATTAAGGGGAAGGGTGGTCATACCCATAGCTTTATTTCCGAATATGATCAATTTCTGAACATTGATGACTACTATAAGTTTGTAGTTTTGCGTAATCCTTTTGATCAGGTAGTAAGTCTTTACAACCAGCTTCGTAAACAGACTCCAATACCTTCGCTCGAGCACTTTATCCTTGGTGACGAAAATCTAACCATTAAGAATGTCAGTCATTATATCGATCAGTACAAATTCACTCACATAAATGGAGAATTACGAGTCGATAAAGTTTTTGTGTTTGATCGATATCATGAGTCACAAGACTTTATCGAAGAAAGGTTTAATATAACAATGGATCGGGCTAAACGGCTCTGGAAAACTGAATATACAGGTGAAAAGTTATCCATTGAGGCCAAGCGCCACTTTGAATCTATTTATCACCAATCCATCGAGCTCTATCATCGATTTCTTTGAGAAAACTTAACTGGTGACTGTTGGCAGGACTGCATGGCTTATGTAAGATTTCCAAATAAAGTTATCTACCTGAGCCTCAAAGGGGTCTAAACTGTGCCACTGTTTACATTAATCTGCTGGGCGGTCCCAACTTCTCGCATCCAAACGAAGAGTTCTAGGAGTCCCACAAAATGCTTATGTTAGTCCTCTATATAAGCCTGGCACTTGGGGTTTCATTCCTCTGCTCATTACTCGAAGCAACCCTGCTATCCCTGACACCCACCTACCTGGCAAGCTTAGACAGTAAGCGCCCAAAATTAGCCAAGCTATGGCGAAGTTTTAAAGAGGATATTGATAAGCCCCTGGCGGCTATTCTGTCCCTCAATACCATAGCCCACACAGTGGGAGCAGCAGGTGCAGGGGCCCAGGCGACCAAACTGTTTGGCGAGGTCTACTTTGGGGTAATCTCCGCTGTTCTCACCCTATTGATACTGATTTTCTCAGAGATAATTCCTAAAACCTTGGGCGCGCGATACTGGCAGCAGTTGGCTCCCGCATGCGGCCATATTTTGCGCTGGGTGCAGTGGTCGATGTACCCACTGGTAGTGGCTGCCAAGAGTTTAACTGGATGGCTGGCGCCTCAGAGCGAGGGGCCTACCTTGTCGCGAGATGATTTTCGCTCTTTGGCCACTGTGGGTCACAAGGAGGGAGTTATAGATGCCGGCGAGGCAAATGCCATAGATGCACTGCTGGCATTTCGCGGGCTGGTGGTCAAAGATGTTATGACCCCGCGTACGGTAATGGCCAGTTTGCAGAGCGATATGACCATCGCCGATGTTTTGCAGGGTTCTCCCTCCATTAAATTTTCGCGAATCCCCATATTCGAGGTTAACAGCGACAACATTGTTGGCTTTGTTCGCAAGGACGATATCTATAAACAGGCCGCGGAGGGACAGCTTGATCTGCCGCTAGTGGATCTTAAACGTGAGCTGTTAACCGTACTGGAAACCAAACCACTCCCAGAGTTAATGCAAACCATGGTCAGCGAGCGGGTTACCATGAGCCTTATTATCAATGAGTATGGCGACCCTCTAGGCATTGCGACCATGGAAGATCTGGTGGAAACCATGCTGGGTATGGAGATTGTTGATGAGTCCGACAGTCATATTGATATGCAACAGCGTGCTCGTGAGCTGTGGCGCATGCGGGCAAGGGCGGCTGGGTTGGAACTGGATGCCGATCAAAACAAGAGCCCAGATATATCCCTGTGATCAAGCAGTAACTATCTGTAGGAAGCCCTTCTCGTTTTCCCAAAATTTTAAATCCTAGCCCGGCGCTCTGCACTTAAATAAAGCGTATCAGGTTTCTACACCCAGCCAGATAATTACAGAGCAAACGGATGAACTCTATTAAAATTCTCAGCGGATTTACCATTCTCGAGCTGCTTGTCAGCTTGACTATTTTGTGTATTTTGCTGCTTCTGGTAGCGCCATCTTTTCAGCGTACCATGACCAGAAGAGCCATTAAACCACAGGCTTGGGAGATTCGTCGCGCGCTGGAATATACCTGATGCCTCTGTCACCATCAGCAAGTAGCCAGAGAGCCATACGGTCTGTCCGAGGCGAGCATCATGCTGGTAATCGCAATGGTATCGATTAACAGCATGGAAAATAGGGCCGTTTCGCTGGGTCTCCAGCGCTGGCGATAAAACACCAGTGCCGTGACTACATTGATAATGCTGTAGAGCACAATGGTGAGAGAAAATAACTGCTGATTACTGGTTCTCAGATAATCGCTGGCTAACTGAAAATGGGTCAGTGCCAGAAACAGCACAGATAGAAGTAGCCGGTAACTGATATAGATACGCAGTAACCTAGGCTTATTGCCCTGATCAGTTTCGATATGCTGGCGATCAATACTGCCGGGCGGCACCATGCCTGAGTCTCCATCCCTGAACTAAATACTCTATTTAGAAAGGATAGACCCTGGAGACAGAGTTTGCTCGCACCCTGCAGACTCTGGTCTAGTCGTAGACAGTGGCTATTGGCAGGCGCTTGTGCTGAGTTTTGCTATAGATGCCAATCAGACGCTCCTCAGCATCTGCATCGACCTCTTTGCCCTCGAGAAAGTTATCAATATCGTCGTAGGACATGCCCAGTACCTCTTCATCCTGCTTCTGGGGGCTCAGACATTCCAGATCGGCTGTAGGGGTTTTATTGACCAGAGAATCCGGCGCACCCATGGTGGCGGCCAAAAGGCGAACCTGGCGTTTGCTCAGGCCAAATAATGGCGCTAGGTCACAGGCACCATCGCCAAATTTGGTGTAAAAGCCAGTGATATTCTCGGCAGAGTGATCTGTGCCAAGCACCAGACCACCCAGCATGCCGGCAATCTCGTACTGGGATGCCATGCGCGCTCTAGCTTTGAGGTTGCCCTTGGCAAAATCCACAGCATCGGCATCTGGCAGCAGACCATTTTCACTCAGCGTCTCACAGACCGAGCTATTAATACCGTCCGCGCCCGGTTTAATATTAACCGTCAACCTGTGGCTGGGCTTGATAAAGTCGAGGGAAGTCTGGGCATCGGCTTCATCCTGCTGCACCCCATAGGGCAGGCGAACAGCAATAAATCTATAGGCATCTGTGTTCTGTTGTTGATTCAGGTCGTCCACTGCCAGCTGTGCCAGCCGACCACAGGTTGAGGAGTCTACCCCGCCGCTGATGCCCAATACCAAGGTCTTACAGCCAGACTGAGTCAGTTGGCTCTGGATAAAGGCAACGCGCCGCTGTATTTCGAATTGGGGGTCAATCTCGGGTAGCACCCGCATTTCTTGGATAATCGCTTGTCTGTTCATCTGCACCTGTTACCAAACTAGAATCTATCACCAAAATAAAAAGAGCAGAGAGACTAGTCCATCAGTCCAAAAGTCAATCGACTCCAAATTGATCGGCTCTGCTTTTTGCCGTCGTCACTGGTTGAACCCGCTTCGCGAGCAACTTTATTGTAAATATGACGAGAGTCAAAAGCCGGAGGCTGCACAGGGTCGATCAGACCAAAGGTGAGTTTGCCTAGCAGGGAGTTTTCTCTATCCAGCAAACGCTTGTCATAGTCAAAATTACCCATGGCATCCAGAGAAGGGTGCTCCGGATAATTGGCAACCAGTACCCTGACCGCATTGTCGGCCAGCTCTTGCATCTCTAAGATGTTATACGCCTGAGCCATCACGGCCAGACCATCGGGAACTGCCGGCGACTGCTGAAAGTTTTCCACAACATAGCGACCGCGATTGGCCGCCGCCAAATAGGCGCCGCGGGCAAAGTAGTAGTTGGCCACATGAATTTCGGCGCGGGCAAGATTATTGCGCAGATTGACCAGACGCTTGCGAGCATCGGGTGCATATTCGCTTTTAGGGAACCGCGAGAGTAACTCGGTCAATGTAGCAAAGGCTTCCCGGGCCGACCCTATGTCGCGCTTGGTGTTGTCTGTGGGAATAAAGTTATCAAAGAACCCGGATGACTGAGAAATTTCCGACAGGCCCTTCACATAGAAAGCATAGTCCACATTGGGGTGCTGAGGGTGCAGGCGGATAAAGCGGTCGGCAGAGCCTATAGCCTCTTCATGGTCTCCAGATTTAAACTGGGCATAGATCAGTTCAAGCTGACCCTGCTCGGCATATTTGCCAAAGGGAAATTGAGACTCAAGAAGCTGAAGATTGCTAATAGCAACAGACCAGTTGTTGGCATTTAGGCTACTTTGAATTTTCTCATAAAAATCTTTTTCGGTGTAACCTGCAGTGTCATCTTCAACGGTCTCCTCATCGCCCCAGCCCAACCATGAACAGCCCGAGGTGGTAGATAAACTTAAAATCAACAAAATAAAAGCGACGTTTTTCATGTAAAATTCCCAGCGAGAGACGGAGTCGGCAGCATTAGCGACCAAGCCCGGTATTTAACCACAGAGCACTATTAGTGAACCAGCCCAACAGCGAAAATAACAGCTTTGACCATATTCAGATGTCAGCCCAGGTACCTTCCCAAGATTGCGGCAGACGATTGGACCAGGTGGCGTCCGAATTGTTCTCTGAATATTCCAGAGCCAGACTACAGGCATGGATCAAAGGGGGGCAGCTAAGGGTCGACGGCCAGGTTCAGGTGCCAAAGCAAAAACTGCTGGGTGGCGAGACCCTGGAAGTCGATGTCTATCTGGAGCCCGAGGGCGACTGGCAGCCAGAGAATATTCCCCTGCAAATAGTCCATGAGGACGAGCATATTATTGTGCTCAACAAACCAGACAATTTGGTGGTGCATCCAGCGGCCGGCAATCGCAGCGGCACATTACTCAACGGGCTTCTCTATCACTGTCCTCAGCTTGAATCCGTGCCCCGCGCCGGTATTGTTCACCGGCTGGATAAAGACACCACAGGCCTGATGGTAGTGGCCAAGACATTGCAGGCCCATACAGACCTGGTAGCTCAGCTGCAGGCGAGAACTGTCAAGCGCGAGTACGAAGCTATTGTGGCGGGGGTTATGACCGGTGGTGGGGTGGTCGACCAACCCATTGGTCGCCATCAAACTCAGCGCACCAAAATGGCCGTGAGGCCAGATGGCAAAGAGGCGCGCACCCATTATTCTGTATTGCAGCGTTATAAGGGCCACAGCCATGTGCGGCTCAGGCTGGAAACCGGGCGCACCCACCAGATTCGTGTGCATATGGCACATATAAGGTTTCCAATTGTCGGCGACGACACCTATGCCGGGCGTTTTCGCATCCACGCGGGCGCCAGGCCAGAGCTGCGGGATGCCATACAAAACTTTGCCCGCCAGGCACTACATGCCCGCGAACTGGGGCTTATTCATCCGGCCAGTGGCGAACTGGTCAGTTGGAGCTCAGAGCTGCCAGGGGATATGCAGTCGCTAATTAAAGTGCTCGATCATGACTAACTGGATTAACCCCCACTGGCCCGCCCCTGAGAATATAGGGGCCGCAATTACCACTAGGCAGGGTGGGTACAGTCTAAAACCTTTTGATAGCAATAATCTGGCTCTGCATGTGGGTGATGTAGATGCCACTGTGCAAGCCAATCGCCAGTCCCTGGCCGAGGCTCTGGGTCTGTCTCAGACGCCGCTGTGGCTGGACCAGGTTCATGGCACAGAGGTGGTCTATGGGCCCGAGGCTGCTCCTGCAACTCAGGCTGATGCCAGCTTTTCCGATCAGCCCGGCCTGGCCTGCGCAATTATGACCGCCGACTGTCTGCCGGTATTGTTTTGCAATCAGCAGGGCACCCAAGTGGCCGCTGCCCATGCGGGTTGGCGTGGGCTGTGCAATGGTATTCTGCGCAAAACCCTGGCCAGATTTACCAGGCCAGACCAGGTGATGGTCTATCTGGGGCCAGCCATAGGTCCAGAGGCCTTTGAAGTCGGAGCAGAGGTATTGCAGGCCTTTATCCAGGGAGCCCCAGAGGGCGCCCAGAGAGCTCGGCACATCGAAGCTATTCAAACTGCCTTTGTGCCCAGCCAGCAGGGTAAGTATCTAGCCGACCTCTACGCCCTGGCGCGCGCAGAGCTGACAGCCTGTGGAGTAAGTGCTATCTACGGCGGGGGTTACTGTACCTTTACAGATTCAACGCGGTTTTACTCCTACAGGCGAGAGGCGAAAACCGGGCGTATGGCCTCTCTGGTATGGCTAAAAAACAACCAGTAAAAATCAGCGGTTGCGGGGCTTGCAAGCCTTTCGCGCCCAGCCTCCAGGATAGTTGCATATTTGCCGTTTTAACACTTGATAACCATAGGGTGTTCCATTAGAATTGCCGCCCTCTCGCAGAGGCTCTTAGCCTCATGATGGTAAGCGACGGAATCTGGCCAGAATAACTTGTGTTGGCCACCTTTAATTTGGAGCAGAACATGTACGCAGTGATCAAAAGTGGCGGTAAACAGCATCGAGTCGTTGAGGGTGAAACCCTGCGTCTGGAAAAGTTGGATGTAGCTACTGGTGACAATATAGATTTTGAAGAAGTCTTGATGGTCGGCGAAGGTGCCGAAGTCAAGATTGGTGCACCACTGGTAGAAGGTGGCAAGGTGACTGCTGAGGTTGTATCTCACGGTCGCGGTGACAAAGTGAATATTATTAAATTCCGTCGTCGCAAGCACTCGCGCACTCAGCAGGGCCACAGACAGTGGTACACAGAAGTTAAAATTACCGGCATCAACGCCGGATAATTAAAAGAGGATATAGCAATGGCTCACAAAAAAGCTGGTGGTAGTACTAGAAACGGTCGCGATTCAGAGAGCAAACGCCTTGGTGTTAAGGTCTATGGCGGCCAGTCAATTAATGCAGGTGGTATTATCGTCCGTCAGCGTGGAACCAAGTTTCACCCAGGCAATGGCGTAGGCATTGGTAAAGATCACACATTATTTGCAACAGAGACAGGCACTGTGCAGTTTGTACAAAAAGGCCCTCTAAACCGCAAATATGCAGAGGTGGTTTCAGCCTAAGCTGAGCCCCTAATTTAAAAAGCCCCTCTGCGGGGCTTTTTTTATGCCTGCCAGTTTTATGTTCAGCGCTGCCTAATAAACCCCCAAAACTATAGGCATCTATTGAGTTAACAGAGATTCATGCAGCGCCTTAGGGAGCTTCGATCTCCCACATTCGCGCTATCCCAGCTTAAACTGGTTTTTTAGATAAACAATAATATCGCTGGATTCATAGAGCCATTCCACCGAATTATCTGGCTTTTCAATTCTCAGGCAGGGCACTTTGTGGCGGCCGCCTTCACGAACCAGTTCGGCTTTTAACGCCGCATCATTTCTGGCATCTCGCAACTCTATATTGAGTGAGTGGCGTTTCAGTTCACGGCGCACCTTAACGCAAAAAGGGCAGGTGGCAAATTGATAGAGAGACATAGTGGCGGTGACATCATCAATGGCTTTCTGGGCCTCGGCTTCGCGCACCACCGGCTTAGGTGAGGTAAGAAAATCCAAAAGCAAAATAATTTGCCCCAACACCCATCGAATAACTGCCATTGTTACATCCCCTTGAATTAATTGATTAGCCTGCCTGCTTTTACTGCAGACAGTAAAACTTAGATTACCCACTGAAAATTGCAGCAGACTACCAGGCTGCGCATTTTGCTTGAGATTGGCTTTTCGCGCCAGTCCCTTTATTCACCTGAGGTTATGGTTGCTTGTAGCACCCCCTTTAGTAATAATGCGCGCCCTGAAGCTTCCAGCTTTTTCCCCACAATGACACAACCCTACTGGCCACTGTAAACTAGCGCTATGAAATTCGTTGACGAAGCATCAATCAAGGTTCACGCGGGCAAAGGCGGCAATGGCTGTCTGAGTTTTCGCCGTGAAAAATATATTCCCAAAGGTGGCCCAGATGGTGGCGATGGGGGTGATGGCGGCAGCGTTGTTTTGGTGGGCACAGAGGGCCTGAACACCCTGATAGACTTTCGCTACACCAGAAACTTTAGAGCTGAGAGCGGCCAGCAGGGCAGCAGCGCAGAGTGCACAGGTCGCGGTGGCGAAGACCTGATTCTGCAAGTGCCTGTGGGCACCACAGTTATAGATGAAGAGACCGGTGATGTTCTCGGCGATATCACTGAGTTGGATCAGCGATTAAAGGTCGCCCAGGGTGGCTACCATGGTCTCGGCAATACCAGGTACAAATCTAGTACCAACAGAGCGCCGCGTCAGACATCACCGGGCAAAGAGGGCGAGGTTCGCGAGCTCAAGTTAGAGCTAAAGGTACTGGCTGATGTAGGTCTGCTGGGTCTACCCAATGCCGGCAAGTCGACCTTTATCCGTTCGGTATCCGCGGCAAGACCCAAGGTGGCAGATTATCCGTTTACCACCCTGGTACCCAATCTAGGTGTGGTGGGCATGAGTGGCGATAAGAGCTTTGTGGTTGCGGATATTCCGGGGCTTATCGAGGGTGCCTCTGAGGGCGCAGGTCTGGGTGTGCGCTTTCTGAAGCATCTGACCCGTACCCGTCTGCTGCTGCATCTGGTAGATATGATGCCCTACGACGGCTCCACTGCTGGCGAGAACGCCCAGGTGATTGAGCAGGAGTTGGCGAAATTTAGCCCTACCATGGCCCAGGGCGAGCGCTGGCTGGTACTCAACAAAGTGGACCTGCTGCCAGACGACGAGGTAGAGGCGCGCTGTAAAGAAGTGGTCGAGCATCTCAACTGGCAGGGGCCAGTTTTCAAAATGTCTGGCCTGGCCTCCCAGGGTACCAGGGACCTCTGCGCCGCAATCATGGATCATATTGATGAGTTGCGACAGCGGGAGCTAGTTGATCCAGAGTTGGCAGAGCAGGCCGAAGCCCGCCGCGCAGAAATGCAAGCTGAGGCCAGAAAACGTATTGAGGAGCTGTCTGAGGCTCGCAAACAGGCCCGCAAACAGGCCAAGCAGGAAACTATTGAAGACGACGATGACGATGATGATTACGATGTCGAAGTGGTCTACGCAGAGTAACCACAATGACTAGAACAATTACCAGGGATGCCAAGCGCTGGGTGATTAAAATTGGCAGCGCACTGCTGACCAATGATGGCGCAGGGCTTGATCGCCAAGCCATAGATGGCTGGGTGGAGCAGATAGCTCAACTGCTAGCCAAGGGCAATGAGGTGGTGCTGGTTTCTTCCGGTGCCATTGCTGAGGGCATAGTGCGCCTCGGCTGGACAACCCGCCCCGAGAGCATTCACGAACTTCAAGCTGCGGCAGCCGTAGGGCAGATGGGATTAATCCAGGCCTACGAAAGTAGCTTTAAGCGCTACGACCGCCACACAGCACAGATTCTTCTCGACCATGATGATCTGGCCAGTCGCCAGCGTTATCTCAATGCCCGCGGCGCACTGCAAACATTAATTGGCCTCAATGTGGTGCCCATTGTTAACGAAAATGACACAGTGGTGACCGATGAAATTCGCTTTGGAGACAACGACAGTCTAGCGGCATTGGTGGCCAACCTTATCGATGCTGACATGCTGGTGATTTTGACCGACAAAGATGGCCTCTATGATGCCAACCCAGACAATAATCCAAATGCCCAATTAGTCTCAGAAGCCATGGCCGACGACAGCAGCTTGGATGCGCTAGCGGGCGGCAGCAGTGGCAGCCTAGGCCGCGGTGGCATGATCACCAAACTTCAGGCGGCAAGATTAGCGGCTCGCTCCGGTTGTAGCACAGTAATAGCTGGTGGCCGCAATCAACAGATATTGCATCAGGTGGCTGCTGGCGAAAATGTTGGCACTCTGCTGTCGGCCAGTCAAAAGCCTCTAGCCGCGCGCAAGCAGTGGTTGGCAGGGCAGCTGCAGGTTAAGGGTAAGCTGATTCTAGATGCCGGTGCCGTCAAGGTGCTGACCGAACAGGGCCGCAGCCTGCTGGCTGTTGGCGTTAGCGCTGTGCAAGGCAAGTTCACCCGCGGTGAGCTAGTCAGCTGTGTGGATAGCCATGGTGTCGAAATCGCCCGCGGGTTGGTTAACTACAACTCTGATGAGGCCAATCGTATCAAGGGCCAAAGCACAGAGGCCATCCCCAAGATTCTCGGCTATCGCGATGACGACGAGCTTATCCACAGAGATAATCTGGTGATTAGTCGCTAATCTCTAGCCCTTGGGGTGCGCCCAGTAATCAGTACTCAGCATCCACAAACTTTCCCCATCAATCCGACCCTATTTCGGTTACTATATTCCGGCACTTAAATACCGGAGAGTAGAAGATGCCCGCTGAAATCAAAACCCATTATCGTGCCTGCAACCTCTGCGAAGCTATCTGTGGCCTGGAAATCAAAACCCAGGGCGATCAGGTACTATCTATTAAAGGGGATAAGAAAGACCCTTTAAGCCGAGGCTATATTTGCCCCAAGGGCATAGCCATGGAGGATATCTACACGGATCCGGACCGTCTAAAACGCCCGGTCAAAAGGCAGGGAGACAGTTGGGTGGAGATTAGCTGGGAGCAGGCTTACGCAGAAATAGCGGATAAGCTGGTTTCAGTGCAGGAGCAGCACGGCCAGAATGCCGTTGCTTTTTATGCAGGCAACCCCAATGTGCACAACTATGGCAGCATGACCCACGCCAGCGTATTGCGCAAAGCAGTGCAGTCAAAAATCCATTTCTCCGCCACCAGCCTGGATCAGCTGCCCCATCATTTAACTTCCTACAGCCTCTATGGCCACCAGTCGTTAATTCCGGTGCCTGACATAGACCATACCAATTACATGCTCATTATTGGTGGCAATCCGCTAGCCTCCAACGGCAGCATTATGACTTCACCGGATATACCTAAACGCCTCAAGGGGATTCAGCAGCGCGGCGGTCGCTTTATTGTGATTGACCCAAGGCGCACCGAGACAGCAGAAATTGCCGACCAACATCTATTTATTCGCCCCGGCACAGATGCCTGGCTGCTGATGGCCATGCTGAATACCTTATTTGCCGAGGACCTTATTAACACAGGCCATCTCACTGACCTGCTGGTGGGCACGGATGAGGTTCGCAGTGCCTGCGCCGCCTTCAGCCCGGAGCTGGCAGAGCAGCGCACCGGTGTGGGCGCCGAGCAAATTCGCCAACTGGCTAGAGATATGGCCAGTACCGAGGGTGCAGTTTGCTATGGCCGCATGGGTGTCTCTGTGCAGGTCTATGGAACCCTCTGTCAGTGGGCTATTCAGATGATCAATATTCTTACCAACTCATTGGATGTGCGCGGCGGCATGATGGCCTCGTCGCCAGCCTTTGGTTTTATTAAGCCAGGGGAGTCCGGTGCCGGGCACTTTGCTGCGTTCCACAGCCGGGTTAGTGGCCTGCCAGAGTTTGCAGGTGAATTGCCTGTTACTGTAATGGCGGAGGAAATGTTAACTGAGGGTGAGGGGCAGATTCGCGGCCTGATAACCACTGCGGGCAACCCAGTACTGTCGGCTCCCAATGGCAACTATATGGATCAGGCGCTGGCTGGTCTCGACTTTATGGTGTGTATAGATATCTATATCAATGAAACCACCCAGCATGCGGATATTATTTTGCCCCCCACCAGTGCTCTGGAGCACGATCACTACGATCTGGCTTTCCATCGCCTGGCGGTGCACAACACAGCGCGCTTCAATGAAGCAGTGTTTGAGCCCGATGAGGGTACCAGGCACGACTGGGAAATCTTTAATGAGCTTGGCCTGGCCGTTGCCGCGCGCAAAGGCATGGAGGTCAAACCTCTGCCATCTCCGGATAAGCTTATTGATAGAGGTATCCAGCGGGGCCCCTACAGCGCTGCGGCCGGTCACGAGCTGGAACTGACTCTGGATAAGATAAAACAGCATCCCCATGGTCTGGATATAGGCCCATTGCAGCCCAGCCTGCCAGAGCGACTCTGTACCTCTGACGGCAAGATTAGATTGATGGCCGACTATATTGTTGAGGATCTGGCGCGCCTTGGTGATGAGAAGCAGGAGACCGATAAAGATGAGCTGCTGCTCATTGGCCGCCGTCATATTCGCTCCAACAATAGCTGGATGCACAATTCCCATCGCCTGGTCAAAGGCAAGCCGCGCTGGCAGCTGCTAATGCACCCAGATGATATGGCCGCGCACCAGTTGCAGGATCAGTCCCAGGTGCGTATCAGATCCCGAGTCGGCGAAGTGCAGACCCAGGTGCTGGCTAGCGACGAGGTAATGCCCGGCGTTGTCAGCCTGCCCCATGGCTGGGGACACAAGCGCCAGGGCGTTGCTCTCAATATTGCAGCAGAGCAGGGCGGTGTTAGCTGCAATGACCTCACTGACGACAAACTAGTGGATCGCGCAAGTGGTAATTCTGCCTTAAATGGTGTGCCGGTTAAGGTATTTGGGATTCAGTAGAGGTGAGTCAAATTAGAGTTGCTTTGGTGTGGGGGTGATTGGACTGATGAGATCCTTCCCTTCTGTCAAGATGACAGGGTTGAACTCAGGATGACAAGGATGAGGCCTCTTTCTCCTGTCATATTGAGCGAAGCGAAATATCTCTGGCTACCTGCGGGCAGCACACCGTTAACCTTATAATATAAATAAGGTTGACAACGCCACTCCGCCCCCTATCATTTGCGCCTTAGCCCTTGATAATCCGGAGTTAGGCCATGTCATCCCAAGATGGATCTGCAATTCGCCACGATTGGACCCGTGATCAGGTACTCAGCCTGTTTAACCAGCCTTTTAATGACCTGCTATTCGATGCGCAGGTTGTGCATCGCAAGCACTTTAACCCCAATCAGGTGCAGCTCAGTACATTGCTGTCCATCAAGACTGGCGCCTGCCCCGAAGACTGCAAATACTGTCCTCAGAGTGCCCGCTATGACACCGGGTTAGAAAAAGAGAAACTCCTGCAAATTGAGCAGGTGATTGAAGCAGCTAAAATTGCTAAGGCCAGTGGCTCGAGTCGTTTTTGTATGGGTGCCGCTTGGCGTTCGCCCCATGATCGGGATATTCCCGCTGTGGCTGAGATGATCCGCGAGGTGAAATCTCTGGGCATGGAAACCTGCATGACACTGGGCATGTTAAGCGAAGATCAATCGGCGAAACTTGCCGATGCGGGGCTCGATTACTACAACCACAATCTAGATACCTCAGAAGAGTTCTACGGCGAGGTGATTACCACTAGAACCTATCAGGATCGCCTAAATACCCTGGCCAATGTGCGTAACTCAGGCATGAAAGTCTGTGCCGGCGGTATTGTGGGCATGGGTGAACAGCAAAAGGATCGCGCTGGCCTATTAATGGAACTGGCTAATCTACCTGTGCATCCAGAATCAGTGCCCATCAATATGCTAGTTAAAGTAGCTGGCACGCCCATGGCAAATGAAGCTGATCTAGATCCCTTTGAGTTTATCCGCACTATAGCCGTGGCTCGGTTAATGATGCCTAAATCCTATGTGCGTCTGTCCGCAGGACGCGAGGAAATGAACGAGCAGATGCAGGCCATGGCCTTTATGGCCGGTGCCAATTCAATTTTTTACTGCGATAAGTTGCTTACTACCCCCAACCCCAAAGCCAATACAGATATGCAGCTATTAGAGCGCCTGGGTATTCAACCTGAGGAGTATCAGGCGGATAAAGACAGCCAGCAGCAAGAAGATGATCTGCACCGAGCTATCAATGAGCATAAAAACGACGCACTGTTTTACAGAGCTAGCTAGGCCTCCAATGACCAGTATGGATGCTATTCTTCAGGCCAAGCTCGATCAGCGCCATCAGCAGTTTCTCTATCGCCACAGAACCCATGTGGCGTCTGGCTGTGATGCTGTTCTACAGGTCGATGGCAAGTCTCTGATTAACTTCTGCAGCAATGACTACTTGGGGCTTGCAGGGCACCCAGATATAGCTGCCGCTTTAAAAGCCGGTGTTGATCAGTACGGCACTGGCAGCGGTGCCTCTCACCTGATTAGTGGTCACTCCACTGCCCATCAGCATTTAGAAGAGCAGCTAGCTGCATTTACTGGCCGCCCGCGGGCACTGCTATTTAGCACCGGCTATATGGCCAATCTGGGAGTGATCAATGCTCTGGTAAACCGCCATGATCTAGTGCTTGAAGACCAGCTTAACCACGCCTCCTTACTAGATGGAGGTCATCTCTCCCGAGCCGGTTACAAACGCTACAAACATAACAATATGCAGCAGCTGGACTATCTGCTTGAGCAGAGCACCGCCAGCCGCAAGCTAATTGTCACCGATGGCGTATTTAGCATGGATGGCGATCTGGCACTGCTGCCGGAAATGAGCGCAGTCGCAGCGCAGCACAGTGGCTGGCTTATGGTGGATGATGCCCATGGCGTGGGGGTGCTGGGCGCAACCGGTGCGGGCATAGTTGAGCAACAGGGCTTAACAGTGGAACAGGTACCTATTCTGATGGGTACATTGGGTAAAAGCTTTGGTACCTTTGGCGCCTTTGTGGCAGGCAGCGAAGCTTTGATAGAAACTCTGATTCAGTTTGCCCGCACCTATATCTACACCACCGCATTGCCTCCAGCTATAGCCGCTGCCAGCAGTGCCAGTTTGCAACTGGTGCGCCGCGAGCACTGGCGCCGCGAGCACTTGCAGCAACTGATACAAAGATTTCGCGATGGTGCCCAGCAGCTGGGGCTGCAGCTAATGGATTCCCAGACCCCCATTCAGCCCCTGCTAATTAACAATGATCAGCTGGTGATGGAGGTCAATCAGCAGCTGCGCTCCAGGGGCTTTATGGTCGGCGCTATTAGGCCGCCCACTGTGCCAGCGGGCAGTGGCAGATTGCGCATTACTCTGTCCGCCAGCCATAGCAACCAGCAGATTGATCAGCTATTGGATGCCCTGCAGGTCTGCCTGTGAATATAGCGGTGGATATTGTTGCTCAGCCGCGCCTGGGCAAAACCTTTTACCCCTGCAGTGGCCATAGGCTCCAGCCACAGCCCCTGGTGCTAATCCATGGCTGGGGTGCCGATAGCCAGATTTGGGGCGATCTGCCCCAGCAGCTCAGCGAATGGGCCGATGTAATTACCCTGGATCTGCCAGGTTTTGGTGCCTCTGAAGCGCTGCAGCATTATTCAGCAGACAGCATGCTGCAATGGATGCATCGTGCGCTGCCCGATCAGAGTCTGCTGCTGGGCTTATCCCTGGGGGGCATGCTCTGTCACCGCTATGCCGCTACCTATCCCCAGCGAGTCAGCGGGCTTATATTGTTAAGTAGCAATCGCCAGTTTGTCGCAGATGCCGGCTATCAAAGCGCCATGCCCCAGGCTGATTTCGATGGGTTTTTGCACAGTTGGCAAAATGATCCCAATAGCTGCCTAAAACGTTTCGCCAGCTTGCAGGCTCAGGGCGATCGGCAACAGCGTCAATTAATTCGCCAGTTGCGAGCCATGCAGGTCAATATGGATCCCCAGGCCGCCGAAGCGCTGCTGGGCTTGCTGGGGCAGCTAAACAATCATCAACAGTGTCCGCCGCTGCCCAGTCTGTCACTCTTTGGTGGGCAGGATGCTCTGGTGCCCCCAGAGGCGGCCCGCCAGAGCACCAATTCAGTGGTCATAGAGGGCGCGGCACATCTGCCCCATCTCAGTGCCCCCCAGCAGGTTGTAGATCAGATTTATGGTTTTTTGGACCGCCAGCGCTATCAGCTGGACAAACCCGCGGTGGCAGAGAGTTTTGGTCGCGCGGCCAGCAGCTATGATGAGAGTGCCAAATTACAGCACAGAATTGGCGAGCAACTGCTGTCGCACAGGTCAAGCCAGACTCAGCCAGCTCCGGATAGCATAGTTGATCTGGGCTGTGGCACTGGTTATCACAGCATTCAGCTACAGCGGCAGTACCCCGAGGCTGCAGTGCTGGGCGTTGATATTTCCCCTGGTATGCTCGCCTATGCCAGAGCCACATATAGCCACACCAACCTGCAATGGTTGTGTGGAGATGCAGAAAATCTCAGCCTGGCCAGTCAATCCCAGGCACTGATATTTTCAAATTTTGCTCTGCAATGGTGTCCCTGTCTGGATACATTAGCGGCAGAACTGTACCGAGTGTTACAGCCCAAAGGTCAGCTGGTAATGGCCGTGCCCGGGCCAGCCACATTGTCGGAGTTGCGTCAGGCCTGGGCCCAGGTGGACGATCTGGTGCATATCAATCGCTTTGCCAGCCTGCACCAATGGCAGCGGGCTCTAGCTACTGCGGGCTTTAGTGCTATCGAGCTAACCTCAGAGCCCATAGTAGAAAACCACGGCTCGGTAAGAGAGTTATTACTAGAGCTAAAAAATGTAGGTGCGCACAATAATAATGCGGGTAAGTCGCGGGCAATAACCGGCAAGCAGCGGCTCAAAGCACTGTACAATGCCTACGAAAATTATCGACTCCCCAATGGCGAGTTACCGGCCACCTGGGAAATTATTTCCGGTGTAGTTAGCAAATAATCAGAGAACCAGTTATGGCCAATAAATGGTTATTTATCACAGGCACAGATACAGATGTGGGCAAAACCCTGGTGGCCACAGGCTTGCTGGCGGCATCAGCCAAAGCTGGATTGCGCAGCGCTGCCATCAAGCCTATAGCGGCCGGCTGTGAGGATACAGGCGCAGGTCTGCAAAACGACGATGCTCTGCAGCTGCAGGCAGCCAGCAGCCATCCACTGCCTTATCAGCAGGTAAATCCCGTGGCCCTAGAGGCTGCCATAGCGCCCCATATAGCCGCCGAGGAGCAGGGTAAAACACTGAGCGCATCCCGTCTGGTGGGCTATTGTCGAGGCCTGGCTATGCTGCCCGTCGATCTGCTGCTGGTGGAGGGCGCTGGGGGTTGGCGAGTGCCATTAAATAATCGCGAAACTCTGGCCGATGTGGCCCGAGAATTGAACTGCTCAGTGGTTATAGTCGTAGGACTAAGACTGGGGTGTCTCAACCATGCGCTGCTAACTGCAGAGGCAGTGCGCAGGGACGGGCTGCCCATTGCCGGCTGGGTGGGCAATATTATAGATCCACAGATGCCGCGCTTAGATGAAAATATTGCTACACTAAAGCGATTGTTTAATGAGCCCTGTTTGGGAATTGTTCCCAGACTGGCCGACCCAAGCCCACAGCAGGTCGGCGATTATGTAAGTTTACCCACTGAGTTTGAGGCTTAGTTATGAGTGAAGAACAAAAATTATCGGCCGAAGATATGGCCCGGGTTGAGTCCTATCTCAATAGTGGATTTAACAAAACCGAGCGCAAGCCGTTTCGCGGGCTGATTCTTCTAGGTGGTATTTGGTCCATAGTGGCCGCCCTAGGCTGGATTAGTTACCAAATTGGCAAACAAGCCGGCTACCTGTAAGCCGGCATTCTTTAAATCCACCCCTTGAGTGGCGGCTTGTTAATGCAAATTGTCACACGACCTTTCGATCTTAGCGGCTGTGAGTTCTCCGCCCAGCTAGACCCTCTGCTGCAACGTATCTATCAGTCTCGCGGAGTCGAAAATCAAACTTTTCTAGAACGGCAACTCAGTTGCCTACCCGAACCTCAGTCCATGACCGGCTTGCAAGCTGCAACCCAGAGGCTGGCCGCTGCGGCTCAGGTACAGCAGTCAGTATTAATTGTTGGTGACTTTGATGCAGATGGTGCCACCAGCTCTGCACTGATGCTGTTGGCTCTGCGGGCCATGGGTTTTAAGTCTGTAGATTTTTTGGTGCCCAATCGCTTTGATTATGGCTATGGGCTCACCCCGGAAATTGTTGATCTGGCTGCCGAGAAATCTCCCAATCTAATTGTTACCGTGGACAACGGTATTTCCAGTGTCGATGGTGTGGCCCGCGCCAATCACCTAGGTATAGACGTCATTGTTACCGATCACCATTTGCCGGGCGCCGTGCTGCCAGCTGCTGCGGCCATTGTTAATCCCAATCAGCAGGGCTGTGAATTCCCCAGCAAAAACCTGGCCGGTGTGGGAGTGGCATTTTATCTATTGATTGCACTGCGCGCCGAGCTGCGCAAGCAACAATGGTTTGAGCTACAGCAGATCCCCGAGCCCAATCTTAGTCAATGGCTGGATCTGGTGGCCCTGGGCACCGTAGCTGATGTGGTGCCTCTGGATCAGGTCAATCGCGCCCTGGTGCACCAGGGGCTGTTGCGCATTCGTGCTGGGCACAGCCGACCTGGTATTCAAGCGCTATTGCGTATCGCCGGCAAAAACCCGGCCCGCCTGGTGGCAACGGATCTGGGCTTTGCCCTGGGCCCAAGATTAAATGCTGCAGGTAGACTGGATGATATTAGTCTGGGTATACAGTGCCTGCTCTGCGATGACCATCAGCAAGCGCTGCATACAGCTCAGGAGTTAGACGAATTAAATCAGGACCGCAAATCTATAGAGACCGGCATGCAGCAACAGGCGCTGGCCATAGTTGAGCAGCTGGGTCTGGAACATAGTGCTATGCCCGCAGCACTCTGTCTATTTCAACCAGACTGGCACCAGGGCGTGGTTGGCTTATTGGCCTCGCGCATTAAAGAAAAATATCACCGCCCAGTGGTAGCCTTTGCGCGGGGCGATAACGGCGAACTTAAGGGATCATCACGCTCCATCCCAGGCCTGCATATCCGCGATGCATTGGATGCAGTGGCCACTCAGAATCCCGGGCTAATCACCAAGTTTGGCGGCCATGCCATGGCGGCAGGGCTCAGCCTTAGTGAAGATAAACTGGCCGAGTTTGAAAACGCCTTTCAGGCGCAGGTAGCCAGGTCTGTCAGCACAGACGATCTGCAGGCCAAACTGGTCACCGATGGCAGCCTGGAACCCCAGCAGATTTCCATGCACACTGCAGAGCTATTGCGCGATGCCGGACCCTGGGGCCAGCTCTTCCCGGAGCCCTGCTTTCAGGGGGACTTTCGCATAGTGCAGCAGCGCATTGTGGGTGAAAAGCATCTCAAGCTGGTGCTGTCGCCCTCCAACCAACCCGAAATAGCTATAGACGCCATCTGGTTTAATATTGATACTGCGCGCTGGCCCAACCACCAGGCAGAGATAGTGCACTGTGTTTACCGGTTGGATATCAACGAGTTTCGGGGTGTGGAAAATCTCCAGCTTATGGTGCAGCACCTGCAAGCTGGTTAGACCCTAAAAACACCACAGTGGCCACCAGAGCTGCTGATAAAAAAGACCATACCATGGGTTCCAAATATGAGTTTTAAAACCGACCTGCGCGCCGATTTAATTCTGTTGCTCACCGCATTTATCTGGGGTCTGGCCTTTGTCTACCAGCGTTCAGGTATGGACCATATAGGGCCTATTACTTTTACCTTTGGGCGCTTTTTAATCGGAGCCATGGCCATATTGCCGCTCTGGTATCTTATGGAAAAACCCAAAGAAATTTTTGTCCTTAACCAGACCAATAAAAAAGCGCTAATGCTGGGGCTGGTGCTCACCGCTGGCATGCTGTTGCAGCAGTGGGGTCTGGTCTATACCACTGCCGGCCGTGCCGGATTCCTGACCGGTGTTTATATTATCTTTGTCCCATTGCTGGGGTTATTTTTCCGCAATAGAACCGAGTGGCCCACCTGGCTGGGCGTGCTGATGGCACTGACCGGCATGTACTTTCTAGGCCAGGTAGAGAGCGACGAGATGTTTACCGGTGACATACTGATTTTGCTCAGCTCTGTGCTGTTTGCACTGCATATGATTTTTACCGGCAAGCTCGCCAATCAAACCTCACCCTTTAGGCTGATCTTTGTGCAATTTAGCTTGGCCACGGTTATCTCCGCTGTGCTGATCCCGTTTTTTGAGGTCTGGGACTGGCAGGGCATTATGGACGCGGGGGTGGCACTGCTCTATGTAGGCGTGCTGTCTTCCGGCGTCGCTTTCTGTCTGCAGGTGGTGGGGCAGCGCACTGCACCTGCATCCCATGCAGCCATTATTCTGAGTTTTGAATCTGTGTTTGCAGCTTTCTGTGGCTGGTGGCTGCTGGATGAATACCTTACCCAGCCAGAGCTAATTGGCTGTGGCTTAATTTTGGCTGGTGGTCTGGTATCTCAGCTCAAGGTGTTATTAAAGCAGGCTCCCGGCGATCCGATACAGCATCCCCATGGCGTGAATTAAAGGCGAGAGGCTAGAGTGTAGAGTGTAGAGGGTAGAGGATAGAAACTAGAGGCTGGAGATTAGAGGGCTTATTGGTCCTGTTCATAAGCTGTTTCGTATCTCTGATGGAGGCGACAAAATGCAACGACGAACCTGGATAAAACAAATAAGCCTGGGGCTTCTAGCCCTGACCAGCGCCACTAAACTATGGGCACTGGAAAAACTGCAGCGCACCGACACTGAGTGGAAACAACAGCTAACTCAGGGGCAATACTATATTTTGCGGGACGAGGGCACCGAGGCCAGATGGTCCAGTGACCTAAACAACGAGCACAGAGACGGGCAATATATCTGCGCCGGCTGTGAGCTGCCAATGTTTGGCTCAGAAACCAAATACGAGAGTGGCTCTGGCTGGCCGTCTTTCTATGATCATATTGAAGGTCATATCGAAACCAAGCGCGACTTTAAGATGATCTGGCCGCGCACCGAATACCACTGTGCCCGCTGCGGCGGCCACCAGGGCCATGTGTTTGATGATGGCCCTGAGCCCACAGGCCAGCGCTGGTGCAACAATGGCCTAGCACTTAAGTTTGTTCCCCGCGCCTGAGGTCAGATTCAGGCTGTCTACTGAGCCATTAGGGGAGCTATATAGCCTTTAATCAATTCTTTAATAATAGGCTGGGCTAGTGCAGTGGGGTGCAGTCCATCCTCCTGAATCATGCCGTTGGTGATGGCTAACTCTTCAAGCTGAAATGGTATCAGGGGTACGTTGGCTTCCTCAGCCAACTCTGGGTACACCGCGGCAAAGGCATCAGAGTAGCGTCGGCCATAATTGGGGGGCAGGCGCATACCAAAGAGTATGGGTTGAGCCCCAGCCTGGCGGCAGAGTTCAATCATTGTTCGCAAATTGCCTTTCATCAGGTTTACAGGCTGGCCGCGCAGGCCGTCATTGCCGCCCAGCTCCAGCAGCACATAGTCCGGGGTAAACTTTTCCAATAGTTGTGGCAGGCGGTATAGCCCACCACCTGTGGTGTCGCCGCTAATGCTGCCATTGATAATGCTGTGCTCTTCACCCAGATCATTGCGCAGCAGAGCCACCCAGCCACTGCCCTGATTGACCCCATAGCCAGCGCTCAGGCTATCGCCCAACACTAACAAAGTTGATCCATAAGTATTGGCGCCTAGTAAAATAAACAGGCAACATAAGCGCTGTAGAAAAGACTGCATAATTAATCTCTATAAATTTATCGTCAAACACTGACCCCAGTGTATGCATTTTTAGTAGCAATGGAAATTTCAGATGATCGAAGTCAGTAATATCAGTAAACAGGTGACCACCACAGAGGGTACGCTCAGTATTTTGCAGGAGATCAATCTCAACCTCGCCGCTGGCGAAAGTCTAGCGATTGTAGGCCCCTCTGGCTCTGGCAAATCAACCCTGCTGGGTATTCTGGCTGGTCTAGATCTGCCCAGCTCTGGCTCGGTTAGCCTGAATGGTCAGGATATAACTGCCATGGACGAAGAGGGCAGAGCGGCGGTGCGAGCGCAAACCGTGGGCTTTGTGTTCCAGTCGTTTCATCTATTGCCCGGTTTAACCGCGCTGGAAAATGTTGCACTGCCACTGGAGCTACAGGGCGATAAACAGGCATTGCAAACCGCCGCCTATTATTTAGAGCGTGTGGGGCTAGATCATCGCATCAGCCACTACCCCCGCCAGCTCTCCGGTGGTGAACAGCAGCGTGTGGCCGTGGCCCGCGCCTTTGCCTGTCGCCCCACCATTTTATTTGCCGACGAGCCCACAGGTAATCTGGATACAGGCACAGGTGAAAAAATTAACGACCTGCTGTTTGATCTCAATAAGGAAGAGGGCACCACATTGGTGTTGGTGACCCACGAGCACAATCTGGCTGCCCGCTGTGGCCAGAGAATGGTGTTGGCCGCAGGCCGGCAGGTGACAGAAGGTAGCGCTGCCTGATGCAAGCATTAAAAATGTTGCTGCGCACCTGGCGTGGCGGACAGCTCAGTTTAATTATCTGGTCGCTAGTATTGGCTGTGGCCGTGGTGACCTCGGTTTCCATTTTGGCCGAGCGTATTGAGCGGGCCCTAACCGCAGAGTCCAGCAGCTTTTTAGCCGCGGACCTAGTGGTGAGAAGCAGCCGGGCTATCGACCCCCTGTGGATACAGGAAGCCGAGCGGCAACAGGTGCGCGGCGCCCGGGTGCTCAGTTTTGCCTCCATGGTGTACTACGACGCCAATATGCATCTGGCATCCATCAAGGCCGTTGAGACGGGCTACCCCCTCAAAGGCTTACTGCGCCGCACCACCAGCCCATTTACCAGTGATATCAAGCTAATTGAAGAGGTGGATTTTGGCCCGGTCGCCGGTGAAGCCTGGGTTGATGCCAGACTGTTACCACTGCTGGATATAGAGCTAGGCGATGAAATTGAGCTGGGAGAAATCCGTTTAAAGGTTACCCAGGTGGTGGTTGAAGAGCCTGATAGCGCCGGTACCTATGGCGCTATAGGTGCTCGGGTATTAATGAACCATAGCGACCTCGATGCTGCCGGTATTATTGTGCCCGGCAGTCGGGTTACCCATAGGTACCTGATGGCTGAGGGTGCCAGTGGCGCCGACGGCTTTGCCGGCTTCAGTGCATGGATAGAGAGCGAGCTAGATATTCATGATCGCCTGATTACCCCAGATGAGGCTCAGGCCAGCGTGGCCGAGGCCATGGACGAAGGCCGGCGCTTTTTGCTGTTGGCAGGCAGTGTGGGGGTGGTTTTGGCTGGCATTGCGCTGGCGCTCGCCAGCCATCATTTTGCTGCCGGACAGACTCAGCAGGTAGCACTGTTAAAAAGCTGGGGTATCTCCGCTAGCCGTGTGCGCAGCCTTTATATGCAACAGAGCCTATGGCTGGGTGTGGGTGGCTCTCTGCTGGGGCTGTTGGTGGGCTATGGCTTCTCTGAGATGCTGATCTATGTGGTGCGCGAATGGCTGCCCATCTCCCTGCCTATAGCCGGTCCACGTCCCTGGATTACTGGTATGGCCACAGGCTTGCTGTGCCTGGGAGGCTTTACGCTGCCAGCCCTGTGGCACCTGCCCACTCAGTCACCATTGGCAGTGCTGCGGCAGGATGTGCAGGTTAAGCCGGTCAGTTCATTGGTACGGGGTTTGTTTGGCGTGGGTGCTGTAGCCAGTCTGCTGCTCTGGTATAGCAAAAATTTGTATCTCTCTCTGGCGATTCTTGGGGGTTTTGCCCTAACTGCCCTTGCTACCATTGTGATTGGGCTGGCCCTGCTGCGCGCAGGTAAAACCTATGGTCAAAAAATGGGCAGTATCTGGCGTCTGGCAGCCAGTAATCTCTGGCGTCGCAAATCCCAGAGTATTATTCAAATGGTGGGTTTCTCTGGGGCCATTGCCCTGTTAATGATTATGGCCGTGGTGCGCACCTCACTGATCGATGAGTGGCGCTGGCAGCTGGCCGACGACGCTCCCAACCATTTCCTAATTAATGTGGCCCCCTATGAGTTAGAGGGAGTGCGCACCATGGTTAACGAGCAAAACCTAGAGACCGCTGGTTGGTACAGCATGGTGCGGGGGCGTATGACCCAGATTAATGGCCAGGAAATCAGCGAAGATCAGCGCGATCGCCACGAATCTTTCCGCCGTGAACTCAACCTTAGCTGGACCCAAGATCTGCCCGAGGGTAATGAATTAACCGCAGGTGAATGGTGGGACAAGTTAGATCTATCCGGCGATATTGCACCTGTGTCTCTGGAAGATCAGTTAGCGGGAGAGTTGGGCCTGTCGATTGGTGACCAGATTACCTTCAGTGTCGGCGGCCTAGTTTTTGAAGCGCGGGTGACCAGTACCCGCAGTTTAAACTGGGACAATATGACGCCGAACTTTTATTTTCTATTCCCTGAAGGCCTGTTGGAAAATTATCCGCGCACCAATATGACCAGTCTCTATATTCCGCCCCAACAGAAACTGCTGGTCAACGATCTGCTGCGCAAGTACCCCACGGTACAGGTGATTGAGCTGGATAAAATTATCGAGCGTATCCGCACCATAGTCTCTCAGGTGACCAGTGGTCTTGAAGTGATGACGTTGTTGATTCTCAGCTGTGGCGTACTGGTTATGTTTGCTGCGGTGAGCCTGTCAATGTCCGAACGTCTGCAAGAGAGCGCCATACTGCGCACCCTGGGCAGTTCGAGGCGGTTGATACTGGGAATTCAGCTGGTGGAGTTTACCGTGCTAGGGGTTATGGCAGGCCTGTTGGCCGCTATTGGTGCCGAAGCCGCAGTGGCTATGATTCAGCGGTTTATGTTTGAGCTACCCTTTGCCATGCACCCCTGGATTTGGCTGGTTGGCCCCGTCGCTGGAGGTCTTTTAGTGGGCGCCCTGGGAGTTGGCTACAGCCGCAAAGCCGTGGTGCAGCCTCCGCTGGAAGTGTTAAAAAGCCTTTAGTCTCGCGGTCTATTGCAGCGGCAGCTGAATATGGAAGGTGGTGCCCACAGCCGGGTCTGAGGTCAGTGCAATCTGGCCCTGGTGCTGCTCCACCACAATAAAGTGTGAGAACGAGAGCCGCTTACCCGCATCGTACTGCCCGTTGGCATCGCCATCGGCTGTGAAGGGCTCAAAGATGGTCTTCTGTTCGTCTAGGTTAATGCCCCGACCATTGTGCTGTATACGCACCCAGAGATGGTCGTAGAACACCGTGACTTCAATATTGATAACTGGCGTATGCTCATCTTCATCTACCTTGCCCAAGGCATAGCAAGAGTGGCGGAACAAGCTTAAAAACACCTGCTGCATCTCGGTGATATAGCAGGGAATTTCCGGAATATCTTCCGGACAATCTATATTCACCTTCACATCTTTAAAGCGCAGGCCGGGCATTACAGAGAGCACATCGTTGGCCAGTTCCACCGAGTGACTAATCACATCCAGCATATTGGCCTCGGCCTTGGTGCCGCCGCCACTGCCAGAAAAATCCAGCAAATTGTCAATAATAGAGGTAGCCTGCTGGCCGCGAATCACCGCATCTTCAAGCATCTCACGCATGCCTTCAATATCCATTGGCTCATCGGTTAAATCCTGGCGCACCTCTTTGACATCTTTAATAATCGCCCGCAGGGGAATATTAATATCATGGGCCATAATCGAGGCCATCTCGCCCATAGACGACATCTTGTCGCGCTGAATCAGCATGGTCTCGTTTTTCACCCGCTGAGTCACATCATCCAGCAGAATCACCACGCCCGTCTCAGATTGCTCCTGCAGCGGGTAAATAGTGATATCAAAATGGTACTGGCCGCGCTGGCTGTATTTGATGGTCAGAGTTTCGTTATCGTCCAGCGCCTGCTGTATCTGGGCCGGGGTCAGGCTAATATTTGGGTACGCATCCCAGAGGTCCTGTCCGACAACGCTATCCGATGGCATGCCGCTAATCTCTTCGGCGCGATGGTTCCACTGGGTAATCTTATTTTCATTATTCAGACCAATCAGCATCAGCGGCATAGAGCGCAGAATGCTAGTGATATAAGCCTCTGAGCTGCGCAGCCTCGCCATGGTAGCCCTGTGTTCAACAATCTCAGCCTCCAGGTTTGCCGTGCGCTCTTTTACCCGCAGCTCAAGCTGAGTGCGAATTTCCTCCAGCTCATTGTTGTAGCGACGCACTTGGCGGCGGCTAAAGAACAGGCGCAGTGCAGTAATGGAGACCACAATAATTAATATGCCGCTAGAAAAGTTTGCCACATATTGCCAGTTGGTGGAGCCATCCGTGTTGCGCACAAACCAAAAAATATCTGCTGTGGCGAGACTGCTGTACAGCAAAGGGGCAAAAGCAAAAAGTTTTTTCATCATATCCGTTGGGGTTTATTAACCGCTGCTATCTTTATAAAAGTGAATCACTGGATTTACAGTTTATAGCCATGAAAATTCTATTGCTAGGCATTCTTAGTAGCGAGGCCATTTATCAATGAACCACTGCAGTCCACCCCAGGCAACGCCCAGCAAACAGCGCCCAGATTATCTGCTGTGGACTTCGGCCAGCTTAGTGCTGCTACTGTACCTAGGCCAGCTGCTGCTAGGCCCACAAGCCAGCTTACCAGGCTGGCTGCTTATTATGGCTTCAGGTATTTACGAGCTGATAAACAATATATGGTGGGGGCTGGTAATGGCAGTGATTACCGTAGGCCTGCTCGACCGCATACCCAGAGACCTAGTGATATCGGCCCTGGGGCAGGGCGGCAGCCTCAAGGGCGTTGTGCGCGCCACCTGTGCAGGGGTACTGCTCGATCTCTGCAGCCACGGCATTCTGATGGTAGGTACTAAACTCTACGAGCGGGGTGCCAGCCTGGGCCAGATGATGGCCTTCTTAATAGCCAGCCCCTGGAACTCTCTGTCCCTGACCCTTATTTTAATCAGCCTGATTGGCTGGGGCTGGACCCTCAGTTTTGTGGTGCTATCCATGGCCATTGGCGTAATGAGCGGAATAATCTTTGATGCCCTAGTCAGGCGCAAGGTGCTGCCAGGTAACCCCCACAAAGCAACACACCAGAGCCCAGCGCCCATAGCCCCGCAGCTAGCCTCCCTAATCAAACAGGCCGACTACAGCCCCAAGGCCCTTGGCAAGCTGCTGTGGGACGGCCTCAAACAATCCAGAATGGTATTTCGCTGGCTGCTGTTTGGTCTGCTCCTAGCCACCGCCATCCGCGCCACCGTGCCCATGGATACCTACCAAACCCTATTTGGTCCCACCGCCATCGGCCTGTTACTCACGCTAGTCGCCGCCACCCTCATAGAAGTCTGCTCCGAGGGCTCCACGCCCATAGCCGCCGATATTCTCACCAGAGCCGCCGCCCCGGGCAATAGCTTCACCTTTCTGATGGCCGGCGTCGCCACCGATTACACCGAGGTTATGGTAATCAAAGACACCAGCCACTCATGGAAAATCGCACTGTTTTTGCCATTGATAACGCTGCCGCAGATACTGGTAATTGGGTATTTTTTGAATCACGTATGATATTTGTCTTCTGCAGTGGCTGGAGATCTCTCACTGCGTTCTAGATAACATTGGGTAGTTCGGCTACGGATTCAGTAAATAGGTTTTTGCAAAGGTAGGGTTTTTTTGCGTTTCGGAGTCTTATAAGTACAAGTGTCTAAAAGTTAAATAAGTGATTGGTGTTTTAGTTGATCTGCTCTTATTTATGTTGTCTTTATTCCGAAACTTTGTAGCCCCTGCTGGTCTGTATCACTCCCCCTCCTTACAGCAGGGGTTTTTTTCGCCCCTAAGAAAGTGGCTGCTAAAACTGAGCGACCATCTCTAAGGCTAGGTGTCCCCTATGATGAGCAGCTAACAGAAATTTGCTCTGCCCAGTCTGGCGGTAGGCCGGCATATTTCTCGGCCTGCGGGTGCTCGGCAAAGGGTGCCTGTAGTACCTCTAGCAGCAAATTCACTTCTGTGTAATCTCCCTGCTGGGCTGCATCTATTGCGGCCTGGGCCATATAGTTGCGCAGTACATATTTTGGGTTAACGCTCTGCATCTGCTGGTGGCGCTGTTGCTCGCTGCTGCTCTGTTGTTGCAGGCGCTGGCTGTATTTTTTTGCCCAGGTATCAAAGCTTTCTCGGTCGATAAACTGATCTCTGATGCTGGGGTTATCTGCTGAATAATCGGCTAGCTGCCTGAAGAATATTGTGTAGTCCACATTGTTGGTTTGCATGATCTCCAGCAGCTGGTTAATTAGCTGCTCGTCTTCGGGCTGGTATTCTTCTAGCCCAATCTTGCTCGCCATAATATTTCTGAACTGGTTTAAAAATTCTGGCTCGTACTGTTTCAGTGCGCGCACTAGGTCTTCGTTGCTGATGAGGCTGGTGAGTGCTGTGGCCAGGGCGTTGAGGTTCCACAGGCCGACGCTGGGTTGGTTTTTAAAGCTGTAGCGGCCCTGGTTGTCTGAGTGGTTGCAGATATGGGTTGGGTCGTAGGCATCTAAAAAGCCAAAGGGGCCATAGTCTATGGTGTCGCCGATTATGCTCATATTGTCGGTGTTCATCACGCCATGATTAAAGCCTACGGATTGCCATTGGGCGATCATTTTGGCGGTTTTAAGTACGCAGTTTTCCAGCATTAAATAATATTTATTGTCTTGGCCTACCCACTGGGGGAAGTTGCGCTGAATCACATAGTCGGCCAGGGCTTTGACGTTGTCTGGCTGGTTGCGGTAGTGGAAGTGCTCGAAGGAGCCAAAGCGGATATGGCTCTGGGCGACGCGGCAGACGGTGGCGCCGGACTCCACTTCTTCGCGGTAGACCTGGGTTTGGCTGTCGACCAGGGCCAGTGCTCTGGTGGTGGCTATGCCCAGACCGTGCATGGCTTCGGAGCAGAGGTATTCGCGGATACTTGAGCGCAGCACGGCGCGGCCGTCGGCAAATCTGGAGTAGGGGGTGGTGCCTGCGCCTTTAAGCTGTATATCCCATAGGGCGCCGTCTTTTTCTAGCTCGCCTATTGTGATGGCGCGGCCATCGCCGAGCTGGCCGGCCCAGACGCCAAATTGGTGGCCGGAGTACACCAGGGCGATGGGGTTGAAGTTGTCGCTCTGCACATGTCCGGCCATTAGCTGCAAAAACTCTGGACTGTCTAGCTGCTCAATATCTAGGCCCAGCTGCTCGGCAAGTTGCCGGTTGGCGCTTACTAAAACGGGCTCTTGTAAACCATTGGGGACAACCTGGCTTAGGTGCAGGTCGCCCTGGTCTTTAAAGGTTTCATAATAAGTATGCTGTAGCTGGGCGTTGTGAAGCTTCATTGGATGCCAACAGTCTCTTTGCTAATGCGCGCTAGGTTGTCGGCATGCAGGCTGCTGATATATAGCCAGTCGTCGGTTTCCAGTGCGCCGGTATTGGTGTGGTGTATGCCATTGGGGTCTTGCAGTGAGCTGAGCACATTGCCCTCGGCATCCATGGCAAATACATGGCTGTAGGCTTCGGCTTTTAGCTGCATAAATTGCGGCAGGCGCTGGACCATTTTACGCAGCATGGGTGAGCTGGACAGGTCGTCTAGTGGTTGGCTGCGGGGTGATACTAGCCCGACCCAGAAGCGCCCGTCGCGGCCGCGCACTATGTTGTCAGGGAAGCCGGGCAGGTTGTCGATCAGCACTTCGGCGGTGCCCGCTTTGTCGCCTTTGAGCCAGTATTTTTGTATGCGGTAGGTGCCGGTTTCGTTGACCAGTACAAAGCTACTGTCGGCGGCGGTGGCTACGCCATTAGCAAAATTTAGCCCGTCCATAACCAGTTTGGTGCTCTGGTCGGCTGGGTCATAAACTAGCAGGCGGCCATGGCCACCGTGCTCGGCTATATCTAGCAGGCTGGCGGCGTAGGTGCCGC
>OBMK010000574.1_pt1 | contig 35345 bp, 40 predicted proteins | sample 1539081 | NCBI WGS metagenome assembly OBMK01 (sample SAMEA3355528, study PRJEB22509) | marine metagenome | biome: marine; feature: river plume; material: water | place: USA | collected 2010-08-07 | depth 0.5 m | reverse complement strand
TTCTAACCGTGGATTCGCGGGGGGGTAATTTGAGTCCCCGGCACTTGTGCGGTTTTCCGCACAAGCGGCGCGGTTTGATGTGCGAAAAATCGCACAGACATTTGATGTGAGGCGGTCGTTTATTGTGCGGCCTGAGACAAATCGCTGAAAACTCGGGCGAAATTTGAAATTCTCACGGAGGGACACATTTACTTGATTGCTGATCTTTTCGGCGAGAAGGTTTGGCACCGCATTCTCGGGGAGAGAATGTCTGCACTTTTATTGAAGACTTCGGGAGGAGACCCCAATGACTAAGTTTCTGACTGGCGCCGCGATGGCGCTTGCTCTGTCCGTGACTGGCCAAGCTGCTTTTGCAAGCTGTGATGCTGGCGAGATCGTCATCAAGTTCAGCCACGTGACCAACACCGACAAGCACCCCAAGGGCATCGCCGCGTCGCTGCTGGCGGAGCGTGTGAACACCGAAATGAATGGCAAGGCCTGCATGGAAGTGTTCCCGAACTCGACGCTCTATACGGACGAGAAAGTGCTGGAAGCGATGTTGCAGGGCGACGTTCAGCTGGCCGCGCCATCGCTGTCGCTGTTTGAGCCGATCACCAAGCAATTCCGCCTGTTCGACTTGCCCTTCATGTTCAAGAACGTGGCGGCTGTGGACGAGTTCCAGAATTCGGAAATCGGCACGAAGATGAAAGAGTCGATGACCCGTCGCGGCGTGCTGGCGCTGGCGTTCTGGCACAATGGCATGAAGCAGATTTCGGCTAATAAAGCGCTGAACCTGCCAGCCGACGCATCGGGCCTCAAGTTCCGCGTGCAGCCTTCCGACGTGCTCGTGGCACAGATGAACGCCTTGGGCGCAACCGCTCAGCCGATGGCATTCGCGGAAGTTTACGGCGCCTTGCAGACGGGTGTTGTGGATGGTCAGGAAAACACATGGTCGAACATCTATGGCCAGAAGTTCTTTGAAGTTCAGGACGGCATCACCGAAACCAACCACGGCATCATCGACTATATGGTCGTGACCTCGGCTGACTGGTGGAATGGTCTGCCCGAAGACGTTCGCACGCAGCTCGACACGATCATGAAAGAAGTGACCGAAGTGCGGAACGCCGAGTCGTCGCGCGTGAACGACGAAGCCAAGGCCGCGATCATCGCTGCTGGCGGCACGGTGCGTGAATTGACCGCAGATCAGCGTCAGGCATGGGTTGACGCGATGAAGCCTGTTTGGGCGCAGTTCGAAGCAGAAGTCGGCCCGGAAAACATCGCCGCCGCACAAGAGATCAACGCGAAGCACTAATCGCGAGATTTCATTGGCAGGCGCGTGACCGGATCGGGCGCGCCTGCCTCTTTCACAGTTTCATCACATCGCCAGAGAGGGAGGGGACCCATGTCCGGGCATTCCGCCTATCGCCCCAAGAGCGCTTTGGGCCAATTCGTGCATTCCTTTGAGGAAAATGCGATTGCTGCCATGCTCGGGCTTATGACGCTATTGACGTTCACCAACGTCATTCTGCGCTACGTCTTTAATTCGATGATTATTTGGGGGCTGGAGGTGGTGTTGATCCTCTTTGCCTGGATGGTTTTGTTTGGCATTGCTTACGGGTTCAAGATCACCGCGCATCTTGGTGTGGATGCGATCACCAACCTTGCCAACCCGCGGGTGAAGCGGGTCATGGTGCTGGTGGCGGCGGTGATCAGTGTGCTTTATGCGGGTCTGTTGCTGAAGGGCGCGTGGGATTACTGGGCACCCTTTGCCGGGCTTGAGCAGACAACCGGGCGGTGGTTCCCGACGGGGTTTGATGAGCGCACGCGCGATCAGGCGTTTTTCGAGACAGATCAGGTGCCGATGTTGGGCATTTTCCGGTTCCTTGAGGATCTGATCAACCAAGGCGAGGCCTATTCAAAACTGCCGCGCATGGTGCCGTATACGATGTTGCCTGTGGCGTCGGCGTTGATCCTGTTCCGCTTGGTTCAGGCGACGATTGAATTGGCACAAGGCAAGCGTCAAACGCTGATCGTGAGCCATGAGGCAGAAGACGCCGTGGCAGAAGTTGCGGCAAAGGGAGGGCAATAAGCCATGGAAGTCATTGTCCTTTTCTCGCTCGTCATTGGGCTTTTGCTGATTGGTGTGCCGATTGCCATCTCGCTGGGTCTGTCGTCGATGGTGGTGTTGCTGGCATTTTCAGACACGTCGCTCGGGTCGATCTCGGCACAGCTTTATAATGCGATGGCGGGGCATTACACGCTTTTGGCGATCCCTTACTTCATTCTGGCCTCGACATTCATGTCGACGGGCGGGGTGGCCAAGCGGATCATCCGGTTCTCGATTGCTTGTGTGGGGCACTTGCGCGGTGGTCTGGCGATTGCGGGCGTTTTCGCTTGCATGCTGTTTGCCGCCCTCTCGGGCTCGTCGCCGGCCACAGTGGTGGCAATCGGTTCGATTGTCATCGGAGCGATGGTCAAGGCGGGCTATTCCAAGGAATTCGCAGCAGGTGTGATTTGTAACGCGGGCACCTTGGGCATCTTGATCCCGCCGTCCATTGTGATGGTGGTCTATGCCTCGGCGACGGATGTCTCTGTGGGGCGGATGTTCTTGGCGGGGGTTATTCCTGGCCTCTTGGCGGGTCTGATGTTGATGGTGACCATCTATATCATGGCGCGCATTCGTAACATGCCCGCCGGAGAATGGCTGGGCTGGGGCGAGATTGGCGAAAGCTTTGGAGAGGCGTTTTGGGGCCTGATGCTGATCGTCATCATCATGGTGGGGATCTACGGTATTCCCGGCGTGACAGGGGCGATTTTCACCCCCACCGAAGCGGCCGCTGTGGCGGCGGTCTATTCCTGTATCATTGCGCTTTTTGTCTATCGGGACATGGGGCCACTGAAGGGCAGAGAGGGCGGACGCCCGACATCATTGATGCGGAAACCGCATGCGATCTTGACGGCCTTCTTCCATGCCGACACCCGGGCCACGCTGCTGGATGCGGCGAAAATGACCATCATGCTGATGTTCATCATCGCCAATGCATTGATCCTCAAGCACGTGCTGACCGACGAGCAAATTCCGCAAAAGATTGCGAGTTTCATGTTGGATCAAGGCTTTGGTCCGGTGATGTTCCTGATCATTGTCAACGTGATCTTGTTGATTGGTGGGCAGTTCATGGAGCCCTCGGGCTTGATCGTGATCGTGGCGCCGTTGGTGTTCCCGATCGCCATGGAGCTTGGGATCGATCCGATCCATCTGGGCATCATCATGGTGGTGAACATGGAGATCGGGATGATCACGCCGCCAGTGGGTCTCAACCTGTTCGTGACCTCTGGCGTTGCTGGAATGCCGATGATGCGGGTGGTGCAAGCCGCGCTGCCCTTCCTTGCGGTGCTCTTCGTGTTCCTGATCATTGTGACCTATGTGCCCATCATCTCGACATGGTTGCCGACGACCTTGATGGGGCCGGAAATCCTGACGAAGTAAGGATTGCACAAAAAGAGAGGGCGCTCCGGAAACGGGGCGCCCTTTTGCTATGGGGAGCGGCTTAGTTTGCTGTGGCGGCGCGCGGAATGTCGAAGCCGGGAGGCGCGAGGGTAAACCCTGCGAAGTCAAATCCGGGCGAGACGGTGCATGACACAAGGGTCCAATCCCCGGTGGAGCGGGCCGCTTGCCAGTGATGCGGCGGGACAAGGCGCTGTGGCGCGTGGCCTTTGGTGAAATCCGGACCCAAGACCAGATCCTGCGCCGGGCCTTGCTCGGAGGCGGCAAGCGAAAGCATCAGGGGCGCTCCCGCGTGATAGAGCCAGATTTCCGTGGCATCGACGCGGTGCCAATGGCTGCGCTCGCCCGCTTTGAGCAGGAAATAGATTGCGGTGCCCGACGGCCGCTCGCCCGAGGGCGCCTCGGCGATCCAGGTTTGGCGATACCAGCCACCCTCGGGGTGGGGGGCGAGGTTTAGGGTGGCGATGAGCTCATCTGCGGTCATGGAGGGGTCTCTCAGGGGGTGAGGATCAATTCGCCTCGGGCAATTTCGACGCGCGAGAAGCGCGAGAGATAGGACATGCCAAGCAGCGATTGGAAGAGATCATCTTCGTTGACCGAGGCACGCAGGCCGCGCGCTTGGGTATCGCCAAGGGTGATGTCGATGCGGACAGGGGCGATGCGGACTTCGCCATTGGCTGTGCGCGCGCGCCCTGAGTAGACCAGCGTGTCAAGGTCAATGCCGACGCGTTCTGCATCTGAGGTGCTGAGCACGACATCGGTGGCCCCGGTATCGACGACAAAGCGCAGTGGTGTGCCGTTGACGATGGCGGTGAGGTGGTAATGCCCGTTCGGCCCGCGTGGCACGATGATCTGTCCGCTGTCTGCGGCAATGCTTTGTTGTGGCAAGACCGTGCGGCGGATATCGCCCCAGAGCCCGGCCCCGGCGATGACCGCCACAAAGATGAGGCCCCAGATCATCGCGTGTTGCGCGGTTTGACCCGGTTTGCGGCGTGCCTGCGCGACAAACCACCCGGCCAGAGCCAGCAAAAGCAGCGCGAGATAAGCCAGTGATGCGAGAGATCCGTTATCCATCTGAGTGATCTAGGGGCGCGTTCGGCAAAAATCGAGACCTAGTTGGAGAGACCTGTGCCAAAACCGAAGGCCAAGAGCCCGTCGACCACGAATTGCACAGCCAAAGCCGCCAGAAGCATGCCCAAAAGTCGGGTCACGATATTGGTGCCAGTGCGGCCCAGAGCGCGCTCGATCGGTCCAGCCAGCAAGAACAGGACAAACACGATGCACAGGACTGAGGCCATCACGGCCACAGCCCAGAGGTAGCCCGCAACGCCCGGCTGCTGGCCAGTCAGCAAGATCATCGTGGCAATCGCACCGGGCCCGGCAATCAAGGGCATGCCCAATGGAAATATCGAGGGATCGGAGCGCTCTTCTGCGCTGTCTTCCCGACGTTTGGTGCGGCGTTCAAAGAGCATGTCGAGCGCGGTCAGAAACAGCAAGACACCCCCGGCAATCCGAAAAGCCGGCATGCGAATGCCGACAAACCCCAACACCGCTTCGCCAAAAAGCCCAAAGAGCGCAAGGATGCCGAAAGCCACCAAACAGGCGCGGAACCCGATGGCACGCCGCGCGCGCGCTTCCATCCCTTGGGTCAATGCCACAAACAGCGGCGTCAATCCGATGGGATCGATCACAACGAAAAGCGTGGCGAAAGCGGTGGCGAGAAAGACACTGTCCATGTCACTGCCTAACAATCAAGCGCCCCCTCCCGCAAGCGGCAGTTGGGCGTTCAGGGTTGGAAATATCTTGGGCGGAGGCACAGGTGGGGGGCACAGGTGTGTTCTGCGCCCCCCTTTTGCTGTGGATGTGTCAGGCGCCGCCAGAGGCTTCGAGGCGGTCTTGTGCGGCAATCCAGAGGGCCTCGGCCTTGCCTTCGGCGTCTTCCAGTTCCGCGAATTTGCGGTTGTAGCTTTCGAGATCGGTGCGGCGACGGTCCTCGTAGAGGGTGGGGTCGGCCATGATGGCGGCGAGTTTTGCCCGCATGGTGGCGAGTTTCTCCAGCCGCTCCTCGGCTTTGCGAACCTCGGCGCGCAGGGCGAGGATTTCGTCGCGGCTGGCACGTTTCGGGGCTTTGCCGCCTTTGGATTTGTCGCCGCGGGGGGGGCCGTCTTGGGTGAGGAGCAAGGTGCGGTAGCTGTCGAGATCGTCTTCATACGGGGTTACGCTGCCGTCTTTGACGAGCCAGAGGCGGTCGGCCACCAGCGACAGAAGGTGCATGTCGTGGCTGACGAGGATCACCGCGCCGGAATAGGCGGTGAGCGCTTCGACCAATGCTTCGCGGCTTTCGATGTCGAGGTGGTTGGTTGGTTCGTCGAGGATGAGCAGGTGCGGGGCGTCGAGCGTGGCCAAAAGCAACGAGAGGCGCGCTTTTTGCCCCCCCGAAAGGCGGCCGACCACGGTTTCGGCCTGTTCAGCCATGAGGCCAAAGCCCGCCAGTCGCGCGCGGAGTTTGGATTGGTGCTCGCCGGGGCGGGCGCTTTGCAGGTGTTGCAGCGGGGTTTCGTCGATGTGCAATTCATCGACTTGATGTTGGGCAAAAAAGCCGATCCGCAGCTTGGAGGACCGGGTCAGCGACCCAGTCAGCGGGGCCAAGCGGCCCGAAAGCAGTTTGGAGAGGGTGGATTTGCCCTGACCGTTCTTGCCCAAGAGGGCGATCCGGTCGTCTTGGTCGATCCGGAGGTTGAGGTTTTTCAGCACGACCGTATCGCCATAGCCGACCGAAGTGCCTTCGCATGCGAGGATCGGGGGCGAAAGCTCTTCGGGTTCCGGGAAGGTGAACACGGTGCGCGCGGCCTCTTCAGGGGCGCGGATGGTTTCCATCTTTTCGAGCATCTTGACGCGCGCTTGGGCTTGCTTCGCTTTGGAAGCCTTGGCTTTGAAGCGATCGACGAAGGATTGCAGATGCGCGCGGCGGGCGTCTTGTTTTTTGGCTTGTGCGGCTTGGACGGCGCGTTGTTCGGCGCGGGTGCGCGCGAATGTATCGTAGCCGCCGGAATAGAGCGTCAGGCGGCGTTCATCGAGATGCAGAATGGTGCCGACGGCACGGTTCAGCAGGCCACGGTCGTGGCTGATGATAATGACGGTATGGGGATATTTTTGCAGATAGCTTTCGAGCCAGAGCGCGCCTTCGAGGTCGAGGTAGTTGGTGGGTTCGTCCAAAAGCAGAAGGTCAGGTTGAGCGAAAAGCACAGCGGCGAGTGCCACGCGCATGCGCCATCCACCGGAAAAGGCAGAGCAGGGCATCCGCTGTTCGTCGGCATCAAAGCCCAAGCCGCGCAAGATGGAGGAGGCGCGGGCCTCGGCGCCCCAAGCGTCGATATCGGCGAGGCGGGTCTGGATGTCGGCGATACGGCCGGGATCTGTGGCGGTTTCGGCTTCGGCGAAAAGCTCGGCGCGTTCGGTGTCGGCGGCGAGCACCGTATCGATCAGCGAGACTTCATTGCCGGGCACTTCTTGGGCTACGCCGCCGATGCGGGCGCGGGCGGGAAGGGATATTTCGCCGCCGTCCAAAGTGAGTTCGCCGCGAATGAGGCGAAAGAGCGTGGTCTTGCCCGCGCCATTGCGACCGATAAGGCCCACTTTGTGGCCATTGGGAATATTGGCGGAGGCCCCGTCAAGCAGGGGGCGGCCGTCAATCGAATAAGAGATATCTGAGATCCTGAGCATGGGGGCGCAGTAGCAGAGGGGCGCGGCGCGCGCCAGAGGTGCTTGTTGTTCTGCCAAGTGCGGGCTAGCTCTGGCGGGAAAGTAGAGGATTTTCATGACAGAGCGCACCCCGCCACGGCTATTGACGTTGATCCTGTTGACGTCGCTTTCGGTTTTATCGCTCAACATGTTTCTGCCCTCGCTGAGCCGGATCGCGGGCGATTTCCAAGCCGATTACGCGCTGGTTGCCTTGTCGATCGGCGGATATCTGGCGGTTTCGTCGGTGTTGCAATTGATCATGGGGCCGCTTTCAGACCTCCATGGGCGCAGGCCAGTGCTGTTGGGGGCTTTGGTGATTTTCGTGCTGGCCTCGGTGGGGTGCCTTTTTGCGCCGAGCGTCGAGATTTTTCTGGCGTTTCGCATGGCACAATCGGCGGTGATCAGCGGGATGGTTTTGAGCCGGGCCGTCGTGCGCGATATGCATCCGCAAAAGGAAGCGGCGCGGCTTTTGGGGGCGATTGGCATGGCGATGGCTTTGGCGCCCTTGCTGGCGCCGATCTTGGGCGGTGTCTTGGATGAAGTCTTTGGCTGGCGGGCGACATTCTTGTTTTTCGTTGTGGCTGGTATGGCCATGTTTGCAATGGTTTACACGGATCTGGGCGAAACCAACCTCACGCGGGCGGCGCGATTTTCCGATCAGTTCCGAAGTTATCCTGAATTGGTGCGCTCGGGGCAGTTTTGGGCGTGGTGTGGTGCGATCGTGTTCTCGGTGGGGGGATTTTACGCCTTTTTAGGTGGTGCGCCGAAAGTGGGGGAGGATGCCTTTGGGCTGACGCCTGCGGTTTTGGGGATAGGCATGGGGTCGATTTCGGCGGGGTTCATGTTGGGGAATTTCCTTTCGAGCCGGTATACGCCGCGCATCGGGGGCGGGCGCGTGATGCTCGCGGGGCGGATTTTGGCGACGCTGGGGCCTTTGGCGGGGGTTGGGCTCTTTGCCTTTGGGTTCGCCCATCCCTTGACGCTGTTTGGGCCTGTGCTTTTTGTGGGCTTGGGCAATGGGCTGACGCTGCCTGGGGCAAATGCCGGGGTGATGAGTGTGACGCCGCGTTTGGCGGGGTCGGCGAGCGGGCTGTCGGGCGCGTTGACTGTGGCGGGCGGCGCGGTTTTGACGGGGATCGCGGGCTGGGCGGTGAGCGGAGCATGGGGCGGTGAGGGGCTTTTGCTGGTCATCGTGGCAACCTCGGCGGCGTCATGGCTTTGTGCTTCTTGGGCGGTGCGGATAGACGCCCGGCGCGCCGAGGAAGATTGAGGCAAATTCGCCCTGCGCGGGCTTTCCAATCTAGGCAGGCCATGCTAACGCCCCGCGCAATGGTTTCGGCCGGGCAAGGGGCCCGGCTTTTCAACATGGAGCGAGCACATGGCCCTCGAACGCACTCTTTCGATCATCAAGCCCGATGCAACCAAGCGTAACCTGACTGGCAAAATCGTTGCCAAGTTCGAGGATGCTGGTCTGCGCGTCGTCGCCTCGAAGCGCGTCCACCTGTCGATGAAGCAGGCGGGCGAATTCTATGCCGAGCACAAAGAACGCCCCTTCTACGGTGAGCTTTGCGAATTCATGGCGTCCGAGCCTGTGGTTATTCAAGTTCTCGAGGGCGCAGGCGCCATCGCGAAGAACCGTGAAGTGATGGGCGCAACCGATCCGGCCCAAGCCGCAGAGGGCACCATCCGTAAGGAATTCGCGCTGTCGAAGGGCGAAAACTCGGTCCATGGTTCGGACAGCGAAGCGTCCGCCGCGCGCGAGATCGCCTTCTTCTTCTCGGGTCTCGAACTGGTCGGCTGATCCATCGGAACACTTGGTTACGGACGGGCGCCTTCGGGCGCCCGTTTGCGTTTGATCACCCCAGAACGGGGGGTAGGGGGGGGCGGGCAGGCGCAGGCTATCATTGGGGGATTATTCAACAATAAGTTCCCGGAGGTATTTCGTCATGCGTCGTGTTGTGCTGTGTTCTTTTGCTCTTTTTGGCTTGGCCGCCTGTTCGGGCAGCGGGGGTGGCGGCGGTGCCGGGCCGATCAACCTGCCCTTGACCGGAAACGGCAAACTTCTGGCCGCGCGCCTGCCGGCCACGGTCTCGACCTCGGTCAACGCCCAGACCGGCCTGCCGCAGCACAATATCGACAGCATCAATGGCGCCACGCCCTCCGATCAATCCAGCCCCGGTGGCATGGCTTTTGCCGTGACCGGCACGGCGGATGCCAACCCCGCCCCCAATTTTGGCAATCAGAGCTTTGGCACCGCCACCCTGAGAGCGGCCGAGGTCTCTGCCTCGACCACCGATACGCTGGCGGGGGGCACCACCCTGTCGGGCATGACCAATGCCAAGGGTCGCGTCTATTTCGAGAATGGCAACTTCGGGGACCCGCAAGTGGAAACCGCGACGGCGGCGGTGTCCACCGTCTCGGTTTACAACCCGCCGACCGGCACCCAGATCGTGCTGACCGACGTCACCACGATCCGCTACCGCGAAGGCGCGGCCGGATCGGGGGCCGCTGTCTTTGGCGTGGGATATGTCGGAAACCCGACCGCGACTATGCCCAGCACGGGCGTGACCTATCGCAGCTTCTTTGAACAGGGCAGCGCCGTCTATGACAACGGCACAGGTCCAAAACAGATGTATCTGAAGGGCGATGCCGCGCTTTCGGCCAACATGGCCACCGGCAAGGTCACGGGCGGGGTCAGCAATGCCAGCCTGAACCGCTCCACCTCCGGGGGCGAGATCAACCTTAACAGCAATATCGCGGCACTCGAGGTGGATGGCACCATCACCGGCAACACCTATTCCGGCACCGCGCTGTTCAAAGATGGCACCGGCGCCACCATCGGCACCCAGACGTCCGAGATGACTGGCGGCTTCTTTGGCGCGGGCGCCAAGAACACCGCGTTGGCGCTGCAAAGCACCGGGACGATGCAGCTGGAAGGGGCAAATGCTGCCTTTACCTTCCAAGGCGTGATGGGCGGGGCCGAGTGATCCGCGCCCTTTTGCTGGGGCTGGCGCTTGGTCTGGCGACGCCCGCCCCGGCGCAGCAGGTGGCCTATGGCAGCTTGACCCAGCCGCGACAGATCGCCGTCATCCTCGACGCAGTCGAACGCGGCGACATTGCTCTGGCGGAACGGCTGCTGGCCGGGTCGCGCTTTGATCAGGGCGACCTTGGCTATCAGGCGGCGCTGTTGCAGGCGCGGGTCTTGCGGGCGCGGGGCGATCTGGCCGGGGCCGAGACGCTCTTGCGGGCCATCCTGCGGGAACGCCCCGAATTCCGCGCCGTGCGCGCCGAACTGGCTGGGGTGCTGGCCGAGGCCGGGCGGGGGCGCGCGGCGCGTGGTGAATTGCGTGCACTGGCGCAGGGCGCGGCCAACCCCGACGAACGCCGCGCCTTCGAGGGGCTGCTTGACCGCGTCGGAACCGGCGCGGGATTGCGTTTTTCCGGCTTCGGGGCGCTCTTGTCGGATACGAATATCAATTCCGGGACCGATGCGGCAACGGTGCTGATCCTGGGCGTGCCCTTTCCGGTGCCCGCAAACCAGCGCCGCACATCGGGGCAGGGGATCCGGCTGGGCGGCACGGCGGTGTGGGAACGGCCCATGGGCCCCGGCACCCTATATGCGGCGGGGCGGATCACGCTGGACGATTATGCCGGGCGCACCTTTGACAGGCAGGCGCTGGACCTGCGGCTGGGGGTCCGGAGCGGCACGGAGCGGGGCTTTTGGGCGGTCGAGGCCGGGGCGGACCGGTCGTGGCTGGGCCATGCGGGGCTGGACCGGGGGCTGGGGTGGCGGCTTTATGGGGCCCATGCGCTGGCACCTGATTGGCGCCTGTCGGGCGAGCTGCGCGGCGGCACCCGCCGCTACGACTTGAACGCGGGCGGCACGCGCCACGGCGCTGCGCTGCGCCTGCGTCTGGATCATGCGCTGCGTCCGGGTCTGACGGTTTGGGGCGAGGTCGAGATGGCCCGCGAGGACGTGCCCGCCCAGCCCATCACCGGCTTTGATCGGTGCCGTCTGGCGCTTGGTGTCGAACACCAGCGCATGGGAGGGCTGGGGCTGGCGGCGCAGGCCGGGCTGGGGTTTGACCGCCATCACGCGCCTTACCCCGGTCTGGCGACGGAACGGCGTGACCACAGGGCCGACCTGTCGGTCACGCTCTGGCACGAGCGGGTGACGCTGCGCGGGTTTCAGCCGCGCCTGACGGTGACGGCAGTTCGCAATCGGTCTAACGCCACGATCCAGCGTTTCGACAAGCTCGAAACCAGTCTGACCGTGGTCCGGCGCTTTTAGCGGCGCGGCACCACGCCGATCTGGTCGAGTATGCGGTCCAGCTCGGACGAGGGCGCGGGCGCCGTCGACTTCAACCCATCGAACGCCTCCCGCAGCGCAACCTTTTCCGCGCGCCGGCAATCGTTCCAGGGACGGCCTTGCAAGGCCATGTGCAGCACGTAATAGCCGATGAAATGCGGACGCACGCCCGCTGCGATTAGCCGGGCGTAGGCGGCGTGTGCGCCGATGGCGCGCAACTCTTCGGCAGAGGTGATGCCCGCACGGGTGCAATCGCGCTCAAATGCGGGGCCGAGGTTGCGAAGAGAGGAGACTGGCGTTGTCATGGCCGCAGGTTAGCGGTCGAGAGAACGACAGGGAAGGATCAGATCGAGGCCCAGTCCCGGAAAACCGGCTGCTTGGGCGCGTCGGATTGCTGACCTTGCTGCTGGGAGGTGGGCTGCTGTGGCTGATTTGGCGTGTTGGCCATGGTCTTGTCCTCAAGAGTTCCGCGCTTCGGGGCGTCCGTTTCGCGACTGTGCACGAAATTCCCGGCGCAATTAGGACCGCGCCGGGAGAGAAGCAAGTTCATTTTCAACCTGTTACCCGCTCGCCACAGGTGGATGAGCGGGGCATTGCCGATGAGGCGGCGTGGATCAGGCGGGGATCGCAGCCGTGACGATGATTTCCACCTTGTATTTGGGGGCTGCGAGTTTGGCCTCGCCAGTGGCGCGGGCAGGGGTGTGGCCTTGGGGCACCCAAGCGTCCCAGACGGCGTTCATTTCGGCAAAATCGGCCATGTCGGCGACCCAGATGATGGTCTGGAGAATGTTTTCCTTGGAGGTGCCGGCTTTGGCGAGGATTTCATCGACTTGGCGCAGGCAATCTTGGGTTTGTTCCGTGACGCTGGCCCCGTCACCGACTTGGCCGGCGAGGTAGACGGTTTGGCCGTGAATGACGGCTTCGCTCATGCGGGGGCCTGTGCCGATACGTTTGATCATGGGGGCAACCTTTCAGTGTTCAGGGGTCAGTTTGCGAGTTTCACCAATGCGTGCCGCTTTTTGCCAGCGGAGAGTTTGATGGGGAGTTGATCGGCGAGGATCATCTGGCCTGCGTCGGTGACAGGGGTGTCATCGATGCGGGCACCGTTTTCAGAGATCAGGCGTTTGGCGTCTTTGCCAGAGGCGACGATGCCGGAGCGCACGAAGAGTTGCGCCGCCGAGATGCCTGTGCCGATTTCTGCGGCCGTCAATTCGAGTGTGGGGAGGTCATCTCCGACGCCCCCTTTTTCGAAAACCTCGCGCGCAGTGGCATAGGCGGCTGCCGCGGCATCGGGACCGTGGCACAGGGTGGTGACCTCATTGGCCAGAATGACTTTGGCGTCGTTGATTTCGGAGCCGGCAAGAGCGCCCAGACGGTCGCATTCCTCGACGGGGAGTTCGGTGTAGAGCTTGAGGAAGCGGCCCACGTCGGCATCGGTCGTGTTGCGCCAGAATTGCCAGAATTCGTAGGGCGCGCGCATTTCGGGGTTGAGCCAGACGGCGCCATCGGCGGATTTGCCCATCTTCTTGCCGTCTGAGGTGGTGAGCAAGGGAGAGGTGAGGCCGAAAATCTGGTGATCCAGCACGCGGCGGGTCAGGTCGATCCCGTTGACGATATTGCCCCATTGATCCGAGCCGCCCATTTGCAGGAGGCAGCCATAGCGGCGGTTCAATTCGAGGAAGTCATAGGCCTGTAGGATCATGTAGTTAAATTCGAGGAAGCTGAGGGATTGTTCCCGGTCCAGCCGCGATTTCACCGATTCAAAGGCCAGCATGCGATTGACCGAGAAGTGGCGGCCAATGTCACGCAGGAAGTCGAGGTAGTTCAACCCGTCCAGCCATTCGGCATTGTTGAGCATGAGCGCATCGGTCGGCCCATCGCCGAAGGTGACGTAGGAGGAGAATACCCGCTTGATGCCCGCGATATTGTCGTCGATCTGGGCAGGGGTGAGCAGGGGGCGCTCATCGGCGCGGAAAGACGGGTCGCCGACTTTCGTGGTGCCGCCACCCATGAGGACAAGCGGCTTGTGCCCGGTCTTTTGCAGCCAGCGCAGCATCATGATTTGGATGAGCGAGCCCACGTGAAGCGATTTGGCAGTGGCGTCAAAACCGATATAGGCGGGGACCGTGCCTGCGACCAAAGCTTCATCGAGGCTTTGATAGTCGGTGCAATCCGCCAGATACCCGCGCGCCATCATTGTGGCCATGAATTCGGATTTCGGGTGGTAGGTCATCGCACTTGTTCCTTCGCTGAATGCCGGGCATCTATATTGCTCAAGGCGCTAAAGGAAAAGAGCATGTTGAAGGGTCAGGTGATCTCTGCGGTTGGAACCATGTCGGGCACATCGCTTGATGGGGTGGATGCGGCAGTATTGGAGACTGACGGGCAGCGGATTTTGCAATTTGGTGCAAGCAGCTATCGGGCGTATTCGGGCGAGGAGCAGCAGATTTTGCGGGCCGCGTTGGGGCGGTGGCCGGGCGAGCCGGGAGTCGCGGCGGCGGCTGATGTCGTGGAGGCCGCGCATTTGGCGGTGCTACGCGAGATGCCGGGCGAGATCATCGGCTTTCACGGGCAGACATTGGCCCATGACCCCAGCGGGCGCGGCACGCATCAGGCGGGCGATGGCGCCGCTTTAGCGCGTGCGTTGGGGCGCATAGTGGTGTGGGACTTTCGCTCGGCTGATGTCCGATTGGGTGGACAGGGCGCGCCGCTGGCGCCGTTTTTTCATTTTGCGGCGGCGAAATGGGCGGGGCTGACCGAGCCTTGTGCCTTTCTCAATCTGGGGGGCGTGGGCAATCTGACTTGGGTTGATCCGCGCAAGGCGCGGGTCGAGGAAGAGGGGGCGGTCTTGGCGTTTGACACGGGGCCTGCCAATGCGCCGTTGAATGATTTGATGATGCAGCGGTTGGGGCTGAGCCATGACGCCGAAGGGGCGTTGGCGGCGACGGGGCGCGTGGTGGATGGGGCGCTGGAGTTGTTTCTAGAGGAGCCATTTTTCTTCAAAATGCCACCCAAGTCACTCGACCGGAATGATTTCTCGCTGATGCTGGATCTGGTGCGGGAGTTGCCCGATGCGGATGCGGCGGCGACGATGACGGCGATGGCAGCGGCAGCGGTGTTGCAGGGGATGCAATATTGCCCGACCCCGCCTGCGGCGATTTACGTGACAGGGGGCGGGCGGCGCAATCCGGTGATGATGCAGATGCTGCGCGCAGCCTTGGACGCCGATGTGGGCACAGTGGAAGATATCGGGCTTGATGGCGATATGCTGGAGGCGCAGGCCTTTGCGTATTTGGCGGTTCGCGTGGCGATGGGGATGGCGACATCTTGCGCCAGTACCACGGGGGTTCGGGCCTTGGTGGGCGGTGGTGAAGTGAGCCGCGTGTGAGCGCGGGTCAGGCGGAGCAGGAGGCCCCGCCCAGCACACAGAACTTGGCGCAATGGGGATGGTTGAGCGCCACAGGGCGCTCGGCCTCGGCCAAGGTCTCGCCCAGATCGAACTGGAGATCATAGGGCAAGAGGGTGCAGGCGACGACGGAAGGTGCGGAAGCGCCTTTGCGTTTGACCACCATGCGCGAGGAGGCACACATCACGTCATTGGGGGATTTATGCAAGATATCCCAGCAGGCTGTCGTGATTTCCGGGACTTCGGCGCTTAGGTCCATTTCTGGAAATAATACTGTTTCATCAGAACGTTGTGCGTCAATGTTAAAGTTATGCTTTAGGTAAAGCTGGGCGTAGCCATGGCGCGCGTCTGACTCGGATTCGCCCCAAGTCGTGCGACCCGCGACGGTGGTTTTGATGCGCTGATCGCCGAGCCATTCCATGCCTTTGAGGCTGCGCGCGAAGCTGCCCTTGCCGCGTTCTGCGTCATGCAGCGCGGCGCTGTGATGGTCGAGAGAAACGCGCAGGGTGAGGCGATCACCATAGCGGGCTTGGAGGTCGAGCAGGCCGGTTTGCACCCGCTTTCGCATCATCGGCAGCATGGCATTGGTCAGCACGAGGGCGGAATAGCCACGGGCCAGCGCGGCGTTCAGGATTGCGATGATATCGGGGTTCATGAAGGGCTCGCCGCCTGTGAAGGCGATCTCACGCAGGCCCCACTGGCGGCTTTCGGCCTCATCGAGGTAGCGGATCACCTCGGCTTCGGTGAGGTAGACCAGTGCGTCATTGGTGGGGGAGCTTTCGATGTAGCAATTGGCGCAGGTAATATTGCACAGTGTTCCAGTGTTGAACCAAAGCGTGTGCGGCGATGTAAGGGCGACTGTGGCGCGCGGCTCGCCTTTGGCGGTGAGAGCTGGGTCGCGGAACTTTCCAATGTTCGCAGGTAATTGCGACTGATCTTTCATGCTCGCCAGCTCCCTTTTGCACCCTTTCAGGCTAGCGGGCCATGGGCCTGAGGGAAAGTGGGCTTTCGATCCGTGACAGCATTGTGATCGCGCTGCTGGATGGTAGACTGGTGGGGAATTGCCAGATAAAGAAGCGCTGTTAGCGCTAACGGAGCATGTAGATGGACAGGCCGAAATCCAGACCGATGGTCTCGCGGGTAATCCCGGTAGAGGTGTTTGACCTTGTGGTGTTCGGGGCCACGGGCGATCTGGCCCAGCGAAAGATCCTGCCTGCGTTGTTGCGGCGCCATATTGCCGGGCAAATTCCTGCGGGCAGCAAGCTGATTGGTGCGGCGCGTTCGGAACATTCGGCAGAGGATTATCGTGATTTTGTGACCGCAGCGCTGGCAGAGCATGCACCAGATGTCGGCACATCCGCGCAGCGCGCCGCGTTTTTGGACATTCTTGACTATGTGACAGTCGATGCGACCGGGGCTTCGGGGTGGTCTGAGTTGGCGGCGCGATTGGTGCCGGGACGGATTCGGGCGTTTTACTTCTCGGTCGCGCCGCGCTTGTTTGGCGCATTGGCGGAGCGGCTGCACCAATATGGCATGGCGACGGGTGATGCGCGGATTGTGGTGGAAAAGCCCTTTGGCCGCGATCTGGCAACCGCTGAGGCGCTGAACCGCGATCTGGCGCAGCATTTCGCAGAGGGCCAGATTTACCGGATTGATCACTATCTGGGAAAGGAGACTGTGCAGAACCTGATGGCGATCCGCTTTGGAAATATGCTGTTTGAGCCCCTGTGGAACGCGCAATACGTCGATCACATTCAAATCACAGTGGCGGAAACCGTGGGTGTTGGGGGGCGCGGCGACTATTATGACCGCGCAGGCGCTATGCGGGACATGGTGCAAAACCATCTGATGCAGCTTTTGTGCCTGATTGCCATGGAACCGCCTGCGAAATTCGAGCCCGATGCTGTGCGCGATGAAAAGCTGAAGGTGATCCGCGCCCTCGATCCGGTGGAGCAAAGTGATATCGTGCGCGGGCAATACCTCGCGGAGGGTGAAAAACCGGGCTACCGCGTGCATGTGGAGAACCCCAACAGTTTGACAGAGAGTTTCATCGCGATGAAGCTGCATATCTCAAATTGGCGGTGGGCCGGAACGCCGTTTTATTTACGGACAGGAAAGCGGCTCAAGGCACGGACCAGTGAAATTGCGGTTGTTTTCAAAGAGACACCGCATTCGATTTTTGGCGCAGAGGCTGGACGGCATCGCAATATCCTGACCATCCGGTTGCAGCCCAATGAGGGCATCGAGTTAGGCGTGACGATTAAGGAGCCGGGACCGGGGGGGATGCGTTTGGTGGATGTGCCGCTTGATATGACCTTTTCCGAAGCTCTGGGATCGGAGGCGGCCTTGGCTGCGGATGCCTATGAGCGGCTGATCATGGATGTGATCCGCGGGAACCAAACGCTGTTTATGCGCGGCGATGAGGTGGAGGCGGCATGGGGCTGGACTGATCCGATCATTGGCGGCTGGGAAGGGCGAGGCGACGTGCCGATTTCTTATGAATCGGGCAGTTCCGGACCAGAAGAGGCATTGATGTTGATGCATCGCGATGGGCGCCGGTGGCGGGAGATTCGCACATGAAGCTGCTGGAATACGCAGATGCCGAGATGATGGCGATTGATCTGGCCAATGTTCTGGCGGGCGAGTTGGCCGGCGTCTTGATGCATGAGGAGCGCGCGACGCTGATTGTGCCCGGAGGCAGCACGCCGGGGCCGATTTTTGATGCGCTTTGTGCGGCGGATTTGGATTGGGCGCGGGTGGATGTGCTGTTGTCGGATGAACGGTGGGTGCCCGTGGAGGATGCCCGCTCGAACGCGCGTCTGATTGCCGAGCGGTTATTGACCGGGCGGGCGGCCGCAGCGCGGTTTGTGCCTTATTACACCGGAGCGGCGCGCCCGGATGAGGATTTGGCGGAGGTTGAAACCTTGCTGGCACCGATGCTGCCTGCGTCGGTTGCGCTGTTGGGGATGGGAGCAGATATGCATACCGCGTCGCTCTTTCCCGGTGCGATAGGGCTGGCGGAGGCGTTGGACAGTGACGCCCCGATTTTGGTGCCGATCCATGCACCCGGTGTGGCAGAGGCGCGGGTTACGCTGTCGGCGCGGGTGCTGCGGGAGGCTTTGGCGGTGCATGTCGTCGTGACTGGGGTGCAAAAGCGCGAAGCGCTGGAGCGGGCACGGAAGCTGCTTGCAGAAGAGGCCCCGATTGCAGCGGTTTTGGATGTGGCCGTGGTGCATTGGGCACCTTGAACGCGGAACGCATGGAGGCTGTGATGGGACGATTTGACTTTGATGCATTGGCGGCGATGGCAAAGGCTGGGGCTCAGCGAGAAATCAAGGAATTGTTCGAAAATGATAGGCGTTTCGCAGGGTTCTCGGCGCAAAATGCAGGGCTTTTGTTAGATTATTCCAAGACACATTTGACGCAAGACACGAGAAAAGCGCTGTTATCCATGATGGCGGACGCCGGGATTGAGGCCGCGCGCGCGATGATGTTTGCGGGAGAGGCGATCAATCGGACCGAAGGGCGCGCGGTGCTGCACACGGCGTTACGTGCCGATGCGACAGCAGAGATTTTTGTGCAAGGTCAAGACGTCATGCCCGAAGTGCGCGCGACGCGGGCGCGGATGGCCTTGATGGCGCAGGATATCCGCTCGGGGCGGTATGGCGGGCAAGGTGGGGCCTTTACCGATGTGGTGAATATCGGCATTGGCGGGTCAGACCTTGGGCCTGCGATGGCAACCTTGGCCTTGGCCCCATATCATGATGGGCCACGGTGCCATTTCGTGTCGAATGTCGATGGCGCGCATCTGGCGGATACGCTGCAAGGGCTTGATCCGGAACGCACTTTGGTCATCGTTGCCTCCAAGACCTTCACCACTGTTGAAACGATGACAAATGCCGCCTCGGCGCGGCGTTGGATGGCGGAGCGGGTGACGGAGCCGGGGCAACAGTTTGTGGCGCTGTCCTCGGCGGTCCGTAAGGCAGAAGACTTTGGCATCGCAGGCGCGCGCGTGTTTGGTTTTGGCGATTGGGTGGGGGGGCGATATTCGCTTTGGGGCCCTATTGGGCTGTCTTTGATGGTGGCGATTGGGCCAGAGCGGTTTGAGGAAATGTTGGCCGGGGCGCGGGAGATGGATCAGCATTTTCAGAACGCGCCACTAGAGCAGAATTTGCCTGTGCTGCTCGCGCTTGTCGGCCTTTGGCATCACCAAGGGATGGGGCATGCGACACGTGCGGTTATTCCTTATGATCAACGGCTTGCCCGGCTTCCTGCATATTTGCAGCAGTTGGAGATGGAATCGAATGGCAAGGGGGTGGCGATGGATGGCCATGGCCTGACGCAGGCGGCGGCGCCGATCGTTTGGGGGGAGCCCGGAACCAACGGCCAGCATGCATTTTTTCAACTGATCCATCAGGGACGGCAGGTGGTTCCGGTGGAGTTTTTGATTGCCGCAGAGGGGAATGAACCTGACATGGCTGAGCATCAGGCGCTTTTGGTGGCCAATTGCTTGGCGCAGTCTCAGGCGTTGATGCTAGGGCGCAACTTGGCTGTGGCGCGCGAGATTGTGGCGGGGCGGTTTGCTGAGGATGCGGTGGAAATGCAGGCGCGCCATCGGGTGTTTCCGGGCAACAGACCGTCGATCACCCTCGCTTATGATCGTTTGACGCCATTTCGGCTTGGGCAAATCGTGGCGCTATATGAGCATCGGGTGTTTGTGGAAGGCGTGGTTTGTGGCATCAATTCCTTTGACCAATGGGGCGTGGAGTTGGGAAAGGAATTGGCAACCGCGCTCCAGCCCATGGTCGACGGCACGCAAGATACCGCAGGGCAAGACGGGTCTACGGCCGGGCTTATAGCGTTTTTGCGCGCTTAAGCTTCGGCTTCCAGAGATTTGATAATAGGCGATAAATCTTCAGCTTTGAGGCTTGCGCCGCCGACAAGAGCCCCATCAACATTGGAAACCGCGAAAATCTCGGTGCAGTTGTCGGGTTTTACGGAGCCGCCGTAGAGGATGCGGACCGCTTGGCCGACGCCGAGGCCGAACCGGCGCTCCAGACGAACGCGGATGAAGTCATGCACCTCGCCGATCTGGTCAAGGGATGGGATGAGCCCGGTGCCGATGGCCCAGATTGGCTCATAGGCGATAATGAGGTTGAGACCTGTGGCCCCATCGGGGACAGAGGCGGAGAGCTGGCCGTCGATGATATCGAGGGTATTCAGGCTCTCGCGCTGATCAAGGCTTTCCCCGAGGCAGATTACAGTTGTCAGGCCTGCCTTTTGCGCGACGCGTGCTTTTTTCCGCACGATTTCAGAGCTTTCTTCATGATCTTCACGCCGCTCGGAATGGCCAAGGATGACCGCGCTTGCGCCTGTGTCGGCAATCATGTCGGCGGAAATATCGCCTGTATGCGCCCCCGAGGCCGCGTGGTGGCAGTCTTGGGCACCGATGAGGAGCGCATGCCCCGCGGCGCGCAATGCGGCTTCTGCAAGCAGAGGGGCGGGCAGGCAGAGCATCAGATCAACAGCGGGGTTGGGGTGGAGGGCCGTGAGGGTGTCCAGTTCGGCCAGATCCCGGCGCAGGCCGTTCATCTTCCAATTCCCAGCCACCAATTTCCGACGCATCCCCGTCTCCTCTTTCTGTCAATAGCGCGGCAACTTCGCGCCTTTCCGTCTGGCTATAACGGGGATATGACGCAGGGCAAGCCATTTGGGGAGTTTGAGATGATCCCGAAGATCAATTTAGATGCCTTGGAAGCGGGGGATGCCACGCAGCGGGCGGCGCTTTTGGACGGGTTGACTGGAGTTGGGTTTCTCACTTTGGAAAACACCGGAATTGCCCGAGCAGAGGTGTTGGAAGTGATCGCAGCCTATCGGGCGTTTTTCCGCCTGCCAGAGCGGCAAAAGCAAGCGGTGGATATGGCGCGAACCGGGTCGAACCGGGGATGGGGTGCGCCGGGAACCGAGCAGGTCGATCCCGATGCGAACCCCGATTATAAACAGGTCTTTGACATCGGTTACCCCTTTCCGGATGGTCATCCGCTACTGGCGCTCAGCGTCTATGGTGCCAATCAATGGCCTCAGGCGATGACAGAATTTCGTTCAATCGTAGAGGCTTATTACTTTCGAGCCTGTGCCGTGGCCCAGCGGCTGTTGCGCCAGATCGCAGCAGTGATCGGCGAGGATGCCGCCTATTTTGATGATAAATTTGATCAGCCCATGGCGCTGTTGCGGGCGAATTTTTACCCGCCTCGGCCGTCTTGGGCAGGCGAGAAAGACTGGGGCATTGCCACCCATACCGATTATGGCTGTGTGACGCTTTTGGCAACCGACGGCGTCTCGGGGTTGGAAGTGCGTCAGCGCGGTGGTGGGTGGCTTGCGGTCGAGGTGGCGCCGGGAAGTTTCGTGATCAACTTCGGCGAGATGTTGGAGATGTGGACCGAAGGCCGGGTGAAAGCGACGCCACATCGGGTGCGGGGAAGCGAAGCGGAACGGATTTCTGTGCCACTGTTTTACAATCCGCGCCACGATGCGAATGTCGCTCCGCCTGCGTCGGGGCAGGTCATTGAAGCTGGCGCGCATTTGAAAAAACGCTTTGAAGAGACCTATCTTCACTTGAAGAAAGCTATGTAAATACCTGTTTAGGAAAGGTATTTTAGAGAATTTCGGGCGAGTTCTACGGCCTCATCCGGGTCATCCAGCGCCGAGTCTGGCAAGCGCCAATAGGGCATAGCAACGGGCTTGCCACCTGCCCGTTGATAGGCCCAGCGGGGCCAACCTTCGGATTGCATCCGGGCTTGCATCGCGCCTGCACCTTTGAGCCAAAGGCTGCCGTCGGAATAAAGCAGGGCAAAGATGACGCCATCGCAATAAAGGCAAAGGCCACCCATCATTTTGCGCGTTGTGAGCGGGCCAAGTCCGGAGAAGAGGTCGCGCGCGAAGGCGATTTCCTCTTCTGAGACGCTCATTTTTCGACGCGTTCGGCTTCGAGTTCGGAAATGTCTTTAAATTTGATCGATTCACCGCAGCCGCAGGCATCCACGACATTAGGATTATTGAACTTGAAGCCGGATTCGAGAAGCGAAGATGTGTAGTCGATCTCGGTCCCAAACAGAAACATCTGGGCCATTGGTGCGATCATCACGCGGGCGCCATCTTGTTCAATAACCTCGTCCATAGAGTTGATTTCATTGGCAAACTCCATGGTGTATTCCATGCCCGCGCAACCACCCTTTTTCACGCCGATGCGAAGCCCGGTGGAGGCGTCTTTCTCCATCAGAGACCGAATTCGCTGGATGGCGGCGGGGGTGATTGTGACGGCTTGCTTGCCGGGGATCGAAAACATGGCGCTATCCTGTCATTGAACCGTAAAGATAGAATAACTGCCCGTACGGGGCAAATCACATAAATCCAAGCTCTAGGCGGGCCTCGTCGGACATCATTTCCATGCCCCACTGTGGCTCCCAAGTGATGTCGACATCAACTTGCTTGACCCCCGGCACTGCGCCGACAGCATCGGCCACCCAACCCGGCATTTCACCGGCAACGGGGCACCCCGGCGCAGTCAGGCTCATGATGATGCTCACTGCGTTTTCACCATCAATTTCAATGGTATAAACAAGGCCAAGATCATGGATATTCACAGGAATTTCCGGATCGTAGACTGTGCGGCATGCATCGACCACGGCGTCAAAAAGCGGATGATCGGTGCTGGATGGCTTGATCAGGGGCGTGCCTTCCAAAGGCTCGGCAGCATGGGTCATTTGGGGCCTCGCGTCTTTCCTGAGCATTCATATAGGATTTGATGCGCTCCAAGTCCAGAGAGCCGATTTTAAGGTTTGTCGGTTAAGAAAGGTTAATCTCAAAATATGTATGATTTGCGTATGGTGCGCGTCTGGTTTGCGTCATGACACAAACCCAACCGTTTGGTCGGGAATACTTTGTTAACGTTTTCCCGCTACAGTGCGAGTCGTCAGGTCAATCAAGGAGATCAGAAAAGACGCGCGGCTTCGCGGGTAAGGCGGCCTTCATCCATGAAGTGATCGATCATGACGGGGGTGGCCAAGGCATAGGCGTCTTCGAGGGAGAGGCCGAGATGGGCGTCAAGGGCGACCTTGCCAGCGGCGATCGGGCCGGGATTGCGGGTGGCAAGCTTCATCGCAAAAGCGAGGGTGTCGCGATGAAGGTCCATGGGCGCGTAGAGCCGGGTAGCCAGCCCGGAGCGCGTGGCCCAATCTGCGCCCAATGCTTCGCCCGAGAGCGCGAGCTCCATCGTGTGATTTCGGGAGATGGCGCGTGAGACACCGACGGCTGGGGTGGTGCAAAAGCCGCCATTATTGACACCGGGCAGACAGAAGGTGGCCGCGGTGGAGACAAAGCGCAGGTCACAGGAGGCGGCGAGTTGAAGTCCTGCGGCGGTGGCGATGCCATCCACCATTGCGATGGTGGGTTTAGGAAACCGGGCCAAGGTGAGCATCATCTCGGCGCAGGCCGTGAAGAGTGTGGTGAGGAAAGCCTTGCCGCGATCGGCGTCGAGGCGATGTTGGGCAATCTCCTTGAGGTCGTGCCCGGCGCAAAAAATATGGCCAGGAGCCGTGATGAGGAGCACGCGGGTTTCTGGGTCATCGGCGGCACGATGCAGCGCGGCGTGTAGAGCCGCAATCATTGCGCTCGACAGCGGATGTGCGCGCCCGTTGAGCAAGGTCAGGGTGCGGACGCCCTCGGTGAGGTCTTCGGCCATCAGGTCGGTGCTGGAGCTATGCTGGTTCACGGTGGTCTCCCTCGGACACGAACTGTGCGCTGGATGAACTGTGCGCTGCATGAACTCTGCGCTGCGTGGGCCGTGTGATCAAGTGGGGGGCGTGACGTTGAGGGAAAAGAACAAGGCGGATCTGAAGATGTCGGTGCCAGAACATGCCAAGATTGGGCAAGATCGCTTGGGGCGAGGGACGCGCGCAAACGGGGTGCCTAGACGAGCGGCGATTGGGGGCGAGAGGCAGAGTGATCTGCTGGGGCTTTTCTTTTGAGGGCGACGGAGGCAGAAGGGCGCCATGACACAGAGATTTACCTTTGCCCTGCAAGCCACCGACGGTGCCGCGCGTACCGGAGTCATTCACACGCCGCGCGGCGAGATCCGCACGCCTGCGTTCATGCCTGTTGGCACCGCCGCGACGGTGAAGGCCATGATGCCGGAGTCTGTGCGCGAGACAGGTGCCGATATCTTGCTTGGCAATACCTATCACCTGATGCTGCGCCCCGGCGCAGAGCGGGTGGCACGGATGGGGGGGCTGCATCAGTTTATGAATTGGCAGCGGCCCATTTTGACCGACTCGGGCGGCTTTCAGGTGATGAGCCTCGCGGATTTGCGGAAGCTGACCGAGAAGGGCGTGACATTTCGCTCGCATATTGACGGCTCAAAGCATGAATTGACGCCAGAGCGGTCGATGGAGATTCAGAAGTTGCTCGGCTCTGATATTGTGATGTGTTTTGACGAATGCCCGGCCTTGCCTGCAGATGAAGCCCGCGTTGCCGCGTCGATGCAGTTGTCGATGCGATGGGCCGCGCGCTCGAAAGAGGCCTTTGGTGATCGGCCCGGGCATGCGCTTTTTGGCATCATGCAAGGCGGAGTTACCAAGGATTTGCGTGAGGAAAGTGCGAAGGCGCTGACAGATATCGGGTTTGATGGCTATGCGATCGGCGGGCTTGCCGTGGGAGAAGGGCAAGAGGCGATGTTTTCCGTTTTGGATTATGCGCCGGGGTTTTTGCCGCAAGACAAGCCGCGCTATTTGATGGGTGTGGGCAAGCCTGATGATATTGTTGGCGCAGTCAAGCGCGGGGTGGACATGATGGATTGCGTACTCCCGTCTCGGTCTGGTCGGACTGGGCAGGGATGGACCCGGCGTGGCCAAGTGAACCTGCGAAACGCGCGCCATGCGGATGATCCGCGCCCGCTGGATGCGGAATGCGGCTGCCCGGCCTGCCAGAATTATTCCCGTGCCTATTTGCATCATGTGGTGAAAGCGCAGGAAATCATCGGTTCGATGCTGCTGACCTGGCATAATCTGCGATATTATCAGGATTTGATGGCAGGTATGCGGGCCGCGATTGGGGCGGGGCGCTTTGCGATGTGGGAAGCGGAGTTCCATGCCCGGCGCGCGGAGGGTGATATCGCGCCGCTTTGAGAGGCCTCGCGCGGAGCGAGTCTGAGTGGTATGCTGGGTTATGCCGAGCCTGTGTCGCGACTGTTTGACTCAATTTGAGCGGGGGGCGCGATGCCCGGCCTGCGGGCGACCGCGTGTGGTGGCGCATGAGGAACTGTTCACGCTGTCCATCGCGCATATGGATTGTGATGCGTTTTACGCCAGCGTTGAAAAGCGCGACAATCCTGAATTGCGCGATAAGCCCGTGATCATTGGCGGCGGACGGCGCGGCGTGGTGTCGACGGCGTGTTACGTGGCGCGCATTCGTGGGGTGCGCTCGGCCATGCCGATGTTTCAGGCGTTGAAACTCTGCCCTGACGCGGTGGTTATCCGCCCTCGGATGGAAGCCTATGCGGAGGTGAGCCGGGCCATTCGGGCGATGATGCTGGATTTGACCCCGGCAGTGGAGCCGCTGTCCTTGGACGAAGCGTTTTTGGATCTGTCGGGCACGGCCCGGCTGCATGGCGTGGCCCCGGCGGTGGTCATGGCGCGATTGGTGCGTCGGATGAAGGCGGAATTGGGGGTGACTGGCTCTGTTGGGTTGTCGCACAATAAGTTTTTGGCAAAGATTGCCAGTGACTTGGACAAACCTCATGGGTTTTCCGTGATTGGGCGTGCAGAGACGGCGGCGTTTCTACGCCCGAAACCTGTGCGGATGATTTGGGGCGTCGGCGGCGCAACTCAAGGCGCATTAGAAGCGGTTGGGATCCGCAGTTTCGCAGATTTGTTGCGATGGGAAGAGCGGGATCTGGTGGCGCGATTTGGCAGCATGGGGGTGCGGCTTTATCATCTGGCGCGCGGCGAGGACCAGCGGCGCGTCTTGGCTGATGAGCCGATGAAGTCGATTTCTGCCGAAACAACGTTTGACGCGGATTTATCGGATGCAGAGTTGCTGGATGGGCATTTGTGGCGATTGGCGGAGAAGGTCGCTGACCGCGCAAAGGCCAAGGCGCTGGCTGGACGGGTGGTGACGCTGAAATTGAAGAGCTCCGAGTTCAAGTTGGTGACCAAGCGCGCGACGCTACAGGCCCCCGGGCAGCTGGCAGATGTGATTTATGAGCGGGCGCGGGCGCTGTTTGATGTGGTGCCTTCGGGGGCGTGGCGGCTGATCGGCGTGGGGATTTCGGAGTTGGTGCCCGAGGCGGCCGCTCGGGATGGTGGTGATTTATTGGATCCGCAATCGGCGGCGCGGGCCAAGGCAGAGCGGGCAACGGATGCGATCCGGGCGCGGTTTGGCGCGGGCACAATCATCAAAGGCCGCAGTTTGCGCTAAAAAGCAACGTTTTGGAAAGCTTTCCACCCTAGAATTGCCGCATGACACAGGTGATTTGGGCAATTTTGCAGATCTTCAGCCGATTATTCGGCCGCATGACGTTTGGGCCGCGCGCCCATGCGGATCATGTCGGCGATCACATCTGTGAGGAGATGGCGGAACGTTTCGAAATGCGCGTTTGGGCGGATCTCGAGTTCGTTCATATAGAGAGAACGGTCGATTTCGATTTGCACGACATGTTGGCGGCGCGAGGGCCGCCCATAATGTTGTGCCGTGTAAGCCCCGGCAAAGGGCGCGTTGCGGCTGACAGTGAGGCCCGCACGGGTGAGGGCAGATTCGATGCGCTCCATGACATCCGCACCCGCAGAGGCCCCAAAGCGATCGCCCAGCACAACATCGGGGCGGCGCAATCCGGCGCGCGCGACGCCGTCTACGGCCTCGTGGGGCATGGAGTGGCAATCGATCAAGATCGCCTCGCCGCAAGCGGCATGCGCTTCGTCGAGCAGCGATTGCACAGCCCGATGGTATGGATGCCAATGCGCGTCCAAACGGCGCTGCACCTCAAAAGCGGTGAGTTTCCCGCGATAGATCGCGCGCCCATTCGCGACGACGCGAGGTATAACGCCCAAGCCAGAGGCGATCCGGGGATTTTGTATCGTGGCGCGATGGCCATCGATCAAGGCGGGATCCCATTCCTCGGCGGCGCGATTGAGATCGACATAGGCCCGCGGCACATCGGCCAGCAGAAGCGGCGCGCCAAGCTTGGGGGCGGCGGCAAAGAGATCATCGACGAATGCATCTTCGGACGAGCGAATGCTATGGGCGTTCAGCACCGTTGTGCGAAGGAAGTCGCGGCTGTAGTCCCGCCCGGAGTGGGGCGAGGCAAAGATCACGCTGGAGGCCAGCGTGGTCGGTCGAAGGATGCGGTAAGACGGTTGCGTCATGCGAATTCCCATGGTGCGATGATAGCGCGAAAAAAAGGATTTCCAAAAGCCCTTGATCCCCCTCACGACTCCTTTTATAGACCCGCAGAACGAGAGCACCGCGTGTGCTTCGGGGCGGTTAGCTCAGTGGTAGAGCACTACGTTGACATCGTAGGGGTCACAAGTTCGAACCTTGTACCGCCCACCATTTCACCGGTTAGGCGCGAGAGCGTCTGCCACCCGATTAAGCGCCGCGTGAGCGGCACGACAGATGGAGAGACCCATGAAGGTCGCAAACTCGCTGCGTTCGCTCAAAGCGCGTCACAAGGATTGCCGTATCGTGCGCCGCAAAGGCCGCGTCTACGTCATCAACAAGACCCAGCGTCGCTTCAAAGCCCGTCAGGGCTGAGCCCAGTATCACGGTTGAATGAGCCGCGTGACACAGGTCACGCGGCTCATTCGTGTGTCTGCTGTCCACATGGTGAATTCTGCTGCGTGCCGCGCAGGCGGAGGGGTGAGTCAGCCGTGCTGGTGGCTATAGGCGGGCTGAAGGTCGCCGGGCAGTGCTTTGGCGGCTCGAATCGCACGGGCGATTGCGCGGGCCATGACGCAGGCCGCAGCATGACCAAGGTAAAGCGTGTCCGCAACCGGAGCCTCCAAGGGGAGACGCCCGGTGCTGGCGGCGAAAATCAAATCCCCATCCATCGGCGTGTGCGCCGGAACCAGAGCACGCGCATAGCCATCATGGGCCGCAGTGGCCAACCGGGTGCAGTGCGCTTTGGTCAAGATCGCATCGGTGGCGACGATGCCGATCGTGGTATTGGCATGCGCCCGCAGCTTCGTTTCGGGGATTGCAGGTTGGGGGTAGTGGGGGGCAGGGCCATGCGCGCCGAACTCGCCGTTGATCTCGAAGGGGGCTGCCCAAAAATGCGGGCCGTTGCCGACCGTTGCGGAGCCCAAAGCATTGACCGCCACCAAGGCGCCAACGGTATGGCCAGAGGGCAAAACCACGGAGGCCGAGCCCAAGCCGCCTCGGAAATTGGCCGTTGTGGCGCCTGTTCCCGCACCTTCCGAGCCTATGGAAAAGTCTTGCTGCGCTTTTTCAAGTGCTTGTTTTCCCAAGTTTTTATAGGGGTTTTCCGCCCAGTCCTTGGAGCCGCCATTGAGCAAGTCGAAGAGTATGGCACCCGGGACAATGGGAACGCGGATATCGCCGACAGCAAAGCCGCGCCCCATAACGCGCAGGGCATCCGCAACACCGGACGCTGCGTCAAGGCCAAAGGCGGAGCCGCCGCTGAGCACGAGGGCATCGACCGCCTCGACAGTTTTGTCGGGTGCGAGGAGGTCGGTTTCGCGGGTGCCGGGCGCGCCGCCCATAATGTGAACCCCTGCGGTAAAGGGAGCATCCGCCAGCATCACAGTGACGCCGCTCTTGATGACGAGGTCTTGGGCGTTGCCGACGCGCAGGCCGGGGACATCGGTGATCAGATTGCGCGGACCGGGGACAAGGGACATGCTTGGGCTTTCACTTCAAAGGGGGCTCACAGGCGAATTACGAAATCTTTCAACGTAGTTTCAACGACTTGCCACGTTCCAGTCAGGCCGGGACGGAGGATGTGGGCGTCGCCCGGGCGCAGATGAATGGCGGGTGCGTCATCCGGAGTGAGGATCGAGTGGCCCTCGCGGATATGAAAATACTCCCATTCGTCATAGGAGACGCGCCATGTTCCGGGGGTAGATTGCCAAAGCCCGCAGTAGAGCCCGTCGCGGTCTTCGAGGAGCCATGTGCTGTGGACCGGATCGCCGGCGAGCACCTTGGAGGTGTCGGGGCGGGTGATCTCGGGTGGGTGTGTGGGGGCGAGTTTTTGGGTCAGCATGCGCGAAGAGTGGACTTTGGCTGCGATCCGTTCAAGCCGTCTTGACGCTTTTCTTGCAGAGCGGCACTTGCCAGACTTCCATTCGCGTGAGTGCGGGCTTAGGTGTGAAAGGGTGGATCGCAGAGGAGGGGGTTGGAAACATGATGGGCTTGGTGCGGTTGTTGGTCTTTGGGTTCTTGTTTCTGAGTGTGATTTACTTGGCGATTTCGGTTTATTCGCGGTCGGTGCGCCGGGGGAAGCTTAAGGCACAGTGGGATGAAGAGGGGCGCGACGGTGATCGAGAGGCATTTGTGCGGGCAGGAATGCGCGACTATGAAAGGTCTTTGCGTCACAAACTGATTTTGTTGGTCTATATCGTGCCTGTAATGGCGATTGGGACCATTATTTATGTGACGAATTATCTGTGAGGATTTTGCGATGATGCGGGCGGTGAAATGGGTGTTTTGGGGGGCGATCTGGCTTTTTGTGGCAGGGTGGCTGCATTACACGCTCCCTCAGCATGATGTGGTGCGGATCACAGATACCTATTCCAAGCGGATCGATTTCGGGGCTAATTCGTGGTTTTGGGCCACGGCGGATGTGGGGACGGATGGCACGCAGATCAATCGCGATGTGTTTTTCATTCAAGCCAAGCGCGCGGATGACAGCATCATGGTTTATCGCAACGAGGATACCGGGTGGGGATGGCCGCCCTATTTCAAGTTCGACACTGCGAATTTGCAGGCGGAGGCCGGGGATTTGAAATCCACAGCGGCGGCTCCTCAATGGGCGGTGCTGCGCCACTATGGATGGCGAAACGAATATTTGACGATTTTCCCGAATGCAGTGGAGATTTGGCCTGTTGAGGGGCCAGAAGTGCGGATTATTCCTTGGTTCAATATTGTGGTGCTGACCTTGTTGACGGCTATTTTCTGGGCGCTGCGGGTGCGGTGGGTGCGGTTTCGCAGCAAGCGGATTGACCCGGTCTTGGAGGATGTCGAGGAGGCCTTTGACGCGGCGGGAGAGCAGATTTCGGGCACGCGCGGGCGTTTGGGACGGTTTTTCAAACGGTCATGATCTTGTCGCGATAGCGCTGCGGACTAGGTTTTGAGCATGAAACACACGCTGCTCACGGTTTTGTTGATGTTTGGCATGGCGATGCCCAATTTTGGCGTGGCGCAGGAGGCGGGGATTTCGGCGGTCATCCGCGACCAATTTGCGGATTTCGCACAGGCCGATGTGGAGGGCGCGTTTGCCCATGCCAGCCCCGGTCTGCGCTTGAGGTTTGGCACCGCGCAACGCTTTGGCGAGATGGTGCAGCGTGGCTATCCCATGGTTTGGTCGGCGAAGGATGTGGCGTTTGGCCCTTTGCGCGAGATTGCGGGCAACCTGTGGCAAAGGGTGGAATTGCGCGACGCTGCGGGGCAGATACATTATTTGGACTACAAGATGATTGAAACAGCAGAAGGGTGGAAAATCGATGCGGTTCAATTGCTTGAGGCGCCGCCACCCTCCGTATGAGGCTGCGTGCGGATCAATGAGCGCGCGTTAACCCTCGCAGAATACCCCTGTTCCCGATTGGGCGCGAACGGCGCTCTTGGTGGAAAGGGCGTTTCATGAATAAGGCGATCACGGACGGTATTTTGTTTACACCCTCGTCCTTTTCGGCGGGGCTGTCGCAATGGTCGAGTGGCGATGGGGTGCCGGGGTCTGACAGCTATCAAAATGCGGCCAATGCCGCTTTTGTGCCTGCTGATCAGGATTTCAGTGGTTGCTTGGAGCTGCAAAAGACCCAGAGCCTGCAAAAGCTACGCTTCAAGGGGCAGACACCGATTTTGCCGGGCTGTTATTTGCGGGTGACGGCGCGGATCAAGGCGATTTCGGGGGCGCTGCCTTCGGTGCGAATTGCGGGTTTTGCGGCCGGGCCGGGCGGGGCGGCTTTGCCCGGTGTGTTGACAACAGGAGCCTCGGTGGCGCTGACGTCTTATGGCCAAGTTGTTGAAGTTTCGGCAATTGTGGGCACGGGCGCGCGGGCGGGCGTGACTATGGCCTGGGGGCTGGATGCGATTTACGGGCATTTCGGGCTGGATCTGACGGGGCCGAACGGCGGCACAGTGCGAATTGACGACATTGAGATCGAAGACATCACGGGTGTGTTTTTGCGCGATATGCTGGGAACGGTCGATGTGCGCGATTTCGGAGCCAAGGGCGATGGTGTTGCCAATGATGCGGCGGCGTTCTTGGCGGCGGATGCCGCGGCCAATGGGCGTTTGGTGGTGGTGCCTGAGGGGACATATTTTCTAGATTCGGATGTAACGATTCAAAGCCACATCCGCTTTGAGGGGCATATCACGATGCCCGTCGCGCGGGTGCTGTCGCTGGCGCAGGACTACCATTTGGCAGCCTATATTGATGCGTTTGGCGATGAGGTATTGGCGTTCAAGAAGGCGTGGCAATGCCTGATCAATGCCTCAGATCATGAAAGCCTCGATCTGTGTGGACGGCGGATCGATGTAAAGGCGCCGATTGATATGGCTGCGGCTGTGCCCAATCGGACGGAATACGCCCAGCGGCGTGTCATTCGGAATGGGCAGTTCTTTGTCGGGAACAGTTCGGATTGGGATGACACGGTGGTGACCAGTCAGGCCAGTTATGCGGTGAACCAACCTTTGAAGCTGACGGGGGTGGTGAATGTGGCCAATGTGCCTGTGGGGGCGTTGATCACAGGTGTTGGGGTGGGGCGCGAAGTATATGTGCGCTCCAAGAATGTGGCGACGCAGGAAATTGAGTTGTTGCAGCCGCTCTACGATGCAGCTGGCGCGCAGGTCTATACGTTTCGACGCTTTAAATATGTGCTGGATTTCTCGGGTTTTGCCAAGATTTCCAAGATCATCATTGCCGATGTGGAATTCAATTGTTCGGGGCGGGCGAGTTGTTTGCTGATGGCACCAGCGGGTTTGATTTTTCAGGTGCGCGATTGTGTGTTTAACGACCCGAAGGACCGCGCGATTACCAGTCATGGCGAGGGCTGTCAGGGGATGCTGATTGATCGAAATCAGTTCTTGTCGGCTGAGGTGAACATGGCGGCTCAAGATCGCAAATCGATTGCGTTCAATACCAATGGCAATGACGTCAAGATCCGTGACAACCGGATCACCCAGCATCGCCATTTTGCGGTGATCGCAGGCACCTCCAATCTGTTTGCGGGCAACCATTGGTATCAGGGGGATGCGACGGGGCAGGGGGTGCGGCTGGCGGGTTTGGTGATGACGCAAAGCAATTGCCGCAACTCGATCGTGGGCAATTACATCGACAATTGCTTTTTGGAATGGACCAACGAACATGATCCAGCCCCCGATTTCAGTTCGGAATATTCTTTTGCCGGGCTGACCGTGTCGCAAAACGTGTTTCAATGTGGCCATACCGTGCCTTGGTTCACGTTTATTGTGCTCAAGCCCTATGGGCCGGGGCATTTTATTCAGGGCCTTTGTGTGACTGGAAACACGTTTCGCACAATTGGCAATGCCATTGATCGGGTGGAATCCGTGGATACCAGTCTGGCGGATCTGGATTGGACGCGGTGCCGAAACGTTTGGATTAAGGGCAATAGTTTCAATGGGGTAAGCTCAATGATCGAGAACCCGCGTGCCTTGCCCTTGATCGTGAATACGGCGGCGAGCACTTGGACGCTGGACACCTCGGGCCTTTTGCCATTTGGCGGTCGGGTGCGGAATGTGGAGGCGGTGGTGCCGCGCGGCCCACTTCGGACGGGCGCAAATGCTGTGGTTTGGGCGCATCCCTATGTGGAGACGGAGCGCGGCACCGGGGGGCGCTCGGTCGAGTTGGTCTGGCCGCAAGCGCTCAAGGGAACAGCGAGCGTGACTGTGCGGATCGACAATTAAGTGCGTAAGTCTGCGGGCGTGAGGTGAAAGGCGCGCCCGAAGCCGCCGTTCAGATAGAGCTTTAGCGGGTGAAAGCGCACGAAGCCAAAGTCGGCAAAGCCAATGTAGAGCTTGGATTTCGGGTGGGTGGAGAGCCAAAGTTGGGTCAGGGCGCTATGCTCTGGCCCATGGCGGGGAATGGGGCTGGCATGTGCCAAGAGGGTGAGGCGGGGGTGGGTGAGCGGGTCTCCCTTGGTGCCGGGCTCACCAACCAGCAGCGAAACGCGCGGATCTTGGGCAATGGCGCGGGCATGGGCGGAGAGATCAGAGATCAGGGTGAGCGGCGTGGCCGTGGCATCTTGGCCAAAGGCAATCCGGCTGACGAGGGGGCTGCCTGTGTCAGGGTCGAGAACCCCCAGAGCGGCGAAACGGGCCGTTGCAAGCAGATGCTGTGCGAGGGCGATGGCCTCGGCATCGGTTGGGCGAATGGGAGAGGGGGCTTGGCTCATGACAGCAGAATAGGCGTTGGGTGCGGCTGCGCCAAGGGGGTCAGAAGCGTTGCCAAAGGCTGAGTTTGACGCGCGGTGCAGCAGGGCCTTGAAGGGCATGGCTGAGGCCGAATTCAAGCTGGCTGGCTTTGCCAAAGTTGAAAAGCACCGCGGAGGCAAGGCGGGTTTGTGGCTGGCCGCCGTGCCGCAGGCTGGTATTGAGCTGCACCATGGCGGTGAGGCGGGGGTTTAGCGCAAGGCCGAACGTGAGGTCCGCCTGATAGAGCGGCAAGCGCTGTCGGAAGATTTCGGCATTCAGATCGAGATTGAGCCAGCCGGATCGATGGCCAAAAGACAGGCTGCGCCCAACCGAGACGCTGGGCCGAAGAAAAGGGGCTGGCCCGTCTTGGCCAATGCCGAGCTCAATCGCGGTGACGGTTTTGCCCAAAGACAGCGGCAGCGGCAGGCGCAAGAACGCGCGCAGCTTTGGCGCAGTTCCATATGGGCGGCCGATGTCGAAACCGAGTGTGAGGCGTTCAGTGGCCCCCCATTCCAGATAGGCGGCACCAAATCCCGATGCGGGCTGCAGGGCGAGGTCCCCTTGCACGGATAGCGAGAGAAAGACTTCCCCCTTGGCGCGTGGCCATGCGCCCGCATCAACAGGCTGGCCAAAACACAGGCCGAGCAAAACAAAGATGCAGAGCCAACGCAGCACCGAGGCCTCCCAAAGGTTAGCCTCTCACCTTTGGGTAGTCTTGGTTAAGAACGGGTTAATGACGCCCTTAGCCCCAAAGGGCTGCGGAAGACGGATGCACCCCGGATGCATCATAATGAAGGGCGTCCATCCGATCTTCTGCCATCAACAGCGGCCCATCAAGATCGGTCACCAGAGCGCCCTGTGCCACCAAGACCGCAGGTGCCATGGCCAAGGAGGACCCTACCATGCAGCCCACCATGACTTTAAACCCCTGCGCCAAAGCAGCCTCCCGCAGCGCCAGAGCCTCCGTCAGCCCGCCTGTCTTGTCGAGCTTGATATTGATCACATCGTATTTTCCGTTGAGCGATGCCAATGAGGCCCGGTCGTGGCAACTCTCGTCCGCGCATACGGGCAACGGACGCTTCATGCCCAAAAGCGCCTCATCTGTGGAGGCGGGAAGCGGTTGTTCTACCAAAGACACCCCCATCCGCACCAGATGGGGCGCCAGCTCTGCATATATTTCTGCGCTCCAGCCCTCATTGGCATCGACGATGATCTGCGCCAAAGGCGCACCGCGCCGTACCGCTTCCAGACGCGGCATGTCATCGGGTGTGCCAAGCTTGATCTTCAACAGCGGGCGAAAGGCGTTCTTGCGCGCTTGCGCCTCCATCTCCTCGGGGGCAGCAAGCGACAAGGTATAGGCGGTGATCTCGGGCCGAGGCGCAGGCAACCCCGCCAATTCCCACACCCGCTTTCCCGCGCGTTTGGCCTCTAGATCCCAAAGGGCGCAATCCACAGCATTGCGTGCGGCTCCAGCAGGCAAAAGCGCTTGCAAGGCCGCGCGGTCGAATGTGGCAGGCAGTTTGCGAATCTCCGCCTCGACACTCTCCAGCGTCTCGCCATAGCGCGCATAAGGCACGCATTCTCCGCGCCCGGTCAGGCCCGCTTCGGAAACAGACACCGTCAAGACCTGCGCCTCGGTCCGACTGCCACGCGAGATCGTGAAGACCTGCGCCAATTTGAAAACATCGCGGGTCACATCGATCAACATTGCAGCTCTTTCATATCCGTCTTCTTGCTCAAAATAT
>OBMK010000562.1_pt1 | contig 35604 bp, 36 predicted proteins | sample 1539081 | NCBI WGS metagenome assembly OBMK01 (sample SAMEA3355528, study PRJEB22509) | marine metagenome | biome: marine; feature: river plume; material: water | place: USA | collected 2010-08-07 | depth 0.5 m | reverse complement strand
TGCGTCAGGCGAACGGTAAAGAGGCCGGCGCAAACTTGTTTGGTTGGGGCACCGCCTACGGCGGCAAGCCAGCTGCGTAATACAAAGGAGCCGATTATGAAACTTATCACATTGGCAATCGCAACCGCGGCGCTCGCGCTGGCAGGTTGCTCGCAGCAAGCAACTGGTGCAAAGCCCGACCAAAAGTCAGCCGAAACCGCCAACAACAACTACGTGGCCAACGGCGACAGCTGGAAGTCAGGTGACAAGGCAAGCTGGGACAAAGCGCTCAAGCAACGTGCTGAGGGCCAAAACGATTATGTGAGGTCTAAATCACTATGACGGCAGCAACCATGACCGCATGGGTGCGCGCGGTTTTGCTCAGTGTCTTGCTAGGTATGGGGGCTTTAGGCGCCCATGCCGCAGACAATGACGCAGCAGCGCAAGTGGCGCGGGAAGCCACGCAACCCAGCAACAACGCGCCCGTGTGGCGCGCTGTCAACGAGCCCACAGAGCACACAAGCACGATCAAATCTCCCGAAGCGGGCGTTTTGATTCAAGCTGGCGGCCACGAATGGAGCCTCTTCCGCAACGGTGTCATTACCGTCTACGGTGGCTGGTTGCTTTCACTGGCATTGGCAGGTGTGGCGCTGTTCTTTGCGGCGCGAGGGCCTATCAAGCTGAAGGAAGCTCGCTCCGGCAAACTGGTGAAGCGTTTTACCTTGGTTGAACGTTATTCACACTGGGCTGTGGCAATTACTTTCATTGCTTTGGCAATCACAGGTGTCTTCATCATGTGGGGACGTTACTTCTTGCTGCCAATCATTGGTGGCAATTTGTACGGGCCTTTGCTGTTCGCATTCAAGAATATCCACAACCTGGTTGGTCCCTTGTTCACGATCTCTTTGATCGTGATGTTTGTGGTGTACGTTCGCGATAACATGCCCAACGGTGACGACATCAAGTGGCTGTTGAGCTTCGGCAAGCGTCCTGCGCACCGCTTCAATGGGGGCGAGAAACTGTGGTTCTGGGCGGGCGTTACCGGCTTGGGTATCGTAGTCTCCTGGACTGGTTGGGTCTTGAACTCCACCGTCCCTGGTATCGACTACTTCACCCGCGACACGATGCAACTGGCGAATATCATTCATGGCATTGGTTCAACGCTATTCGTCCTGATGTCGATCGGTCATATTTATATTGGCTCGATCGGAACCGAGGGCGCTTACGACGGGATGTCTTCTGGCTACGTCGACGAAAGCTGGGCCAAAGAGCACCACAGCCTATGGCTAGACGATGTGCATGCGGGTGGAGACCATCGCGGTAAGCGATCCGCCTAGATCTGGCTACTCAAACCGCAGAGGCGCCACCAGCGCTGAAGCAATCAAAAAAGCGACCTCAGGGTCGCTTTTTTGTATTCAACATCATTGATGATGTCAAATTTTATAATACTTAGGATGTATTTATTGATCGAGGAATGATAAATTCATGGGTTTGAACTTAAGAGGACACCCATGCGATTGGCATCCCCTATCGGCCGCGCGCTACTCGCTTTTTCCGCAGCATTCGCATTCCATGTAAACCACGCCATCGCCGAACCCGCGAGTGTTTATTTCAAATCGCCATTGGATAACCAAGTGGTCCAGAGCCCTGTGCGCTTGGTTTTCGGACTCAACGGTAAGCGAATTGGTCCCGTCGGCGACCTAAACCCAGACTTGGGTCACCACCACCTCATCATCAATGGAGACAGCATCCCTCTGGGGCGGCCCGTACCAGTTAATGCGCAACATCTGCACTTTGGCGCGGGTCAGACAGAGACCGCACTGCGCTTGACGCCGGGTGATTACCGCCTAACCTTACAGTTCGCCAGCGGTGCCCATCAGTCATACGGGACAACCCTCAGCAAGACGATTCAAATCACGGTTCGAAAACCCTGAAGCCTCAGCTCCCGCAGGCTTTACCTTGGGCTTCCAGTGGCATTGGATCATCTCGTTCGCGGCCTGCAGCCGCCAAACGGGCCTCGTAGTCAGCCCACAACTGGGTTTGGGTTTTACCCAATTGGTAGAGGTAATCCCAGCTGAATAAACCGCTATCGTGACCATCACTGAATGTGGGTTGAATGGCGTAATTGCCGACCGGCTGCGCACTCACAATCGTGACGTGGCGTTTACCGCTTTGCAGCACCTCTTGACCGGGACCATGACCTCGAACTTCAGCCGATGGCGAATAAACGCGCATCAGTTCGATCGGGATACGCAGGTTCTCGCCATTCGCATACGACAGCTCAAGCACGCGACTCTCTTGGTGGATGACTAAATTCTCGGGAATCATTTCGACCTCTTATTCGTCAAGTAAACCAATGTCAATACCAAGCGCTCGCAGGTCGCGGGCCGCTTGATTGGCATTTTTAAATACGACACCACCGCCCCAACCGCTGGTGGCGGCTACATCGATGTTCTCTGCCAAGTCATCAATAAAAATCAGGTCTGACGCGGGCTGCCCGGTACGTTCCGCGGCCAAAGCGTAAATCTGGGGGTCCGGCTTGCTCAAACCGACATCACCCGAGAAAACACCCATTTTAAAGTAACCCAAAAAGGCATGTCGCGCCTCCAATTCCCGCGCGTAGGGCGCCGGCATATTGGACAAGAAATAAAGCGGTACCCCCGCATCATGCAGTTGGCCCAGCAGCTCAACCGTATCCGGCTTAGGCAACAAGTGGTCTGGGATGGCCCCGATGAGTTGCCCAACTTCTGCGACAGTCAAACCAGTGCGTGCGGCGATTTGCTGAGCCAGCGGCTCTGGCTCGATACGACCTTGGTCAAATGCAGCCCAATCGGCATCGAGTGTCAGGTCTTGAAAAATAGTCTTTACCAAGGCCTGAGCGGTGTCTGCATCCGGTGCGTGCTGCGGAAACAACGACCTCAACAAGTCTGCAGGGCGCCAATTGAACAGCACGCCACCAAAGTCGAACACGACCGACTTCGCTGTAACCCCGCTTGTAACCATACCAATCGCCCGTTACTGGATTGAGTCCGATGATGGCGCCGCGCCATCGACGAACAAACGCGCGGCATCGACCGGATCAAAGCGGTATTGCGCCCCGCAAAACTCGCAGCCGACCGAGACAGCGCCCTCATCGGCGATGATGCTTTCGACCTCCTCGACGCCCAGGTTGCGCAGCATGCTACTGACGCGTTCATGAGAGCAACTGCACGCAAAATGAGGCTGGATGACTCCTTCTGTCGGTAAAAACCGAACCAAGGACTCATCCCAGAACAACCGATGCAAGACGGTCTCGATGTCGAGATCAAGTAACTCTTCTTGCTTCAAACTGGCTGCCAGCGTGGAGATGCGGTTGAAATCCTCGCTTTTTCCGATGCCATCCTCATTCGACTCTTGGGTAGCACTGCCGGCGAGATTGCCCTCACCGGTCACCGGTAGGCGTTGGACCAGTAAACCCGCCACGATAGTCTCATTGGCAGCCAATACCAAACGGGTATCTAACTGCTCACTTTGGAGCATATAGTGCGCCAAAATGTCGCTAAAAGTATCGATTGGCTCCCCATCGTCATCGAAAAGAGGTACCACACCCTGATAGGCCTGTTGCCCCGGCAGACGGTCTTTGGGGTCCAACGTGATCGCGCAACGCCCTTGGTTGTTCACGTTGACCAATTGCGTGAGGGTGGCATCCGCAGGCACGTCGCCCTGCAAGGTAGCGGTGGCACGCACCGCAAAATCGGGCTGCACCTCGACCACCGCGAGCTTGACGGGGCCATCGCCCTGAACCTGCAAAATAACAGCGCCGTTGAACTTGATATTGGCCTGCATGAGCAAGGCTGCTGCGGTCATCTCACCCAACAAACGAGTCACAACCGGCGGGTAACCGCCCGACTGCGCACGCGCCGCTTGCATGGCTGTCCAGGCGTCATCGAGGCGAACCGCTGCCCCACGCACAGGCAAACCATCGAACAAAAATTTCTGCAATTCGGACACGTGACCTAGCCTTCAATATCAAGAAAAAAGCCCCGACACGGGGCTGCAAAATGGGTGACTCGCTATTTTCTCACGTCCGGGGAGGCCCCGTCGAGGCGGGTCAAATTATTGCTGTGGCGTTTCGCATTTTCAACGTAACTGGCGGCACTGCGGGCCAGCCCAGCCATTTGCTCGGGCGTGAGGGTTTTAACCGCTTTCGCTGGCGTCCCCATGATCATGCTGCCGTCAGGGAACGACTTCCCTTCTGTCACCAACGACCCGGCGCCAACGATGCAGTTGCGACCAATCACCGCGTCATTCAGTACGACGGCACCAATCCCGATCAGCGAGCCGTCACCAATCGTGCAACCATGCAGCGTGACCATGTGACCGACAGTCACATTGGCACCAATCGTCAGCGGCTTGCCAATGTCAGCATGCAACACGCTGCCATCTTGCACGTTGCTGTTTTCACCGACCGTAATGGTCGCGGTGTCGCCGCGCAACACCGCGTTGTACCAAACACTGGCGTGCGGCGCGAGCACGACATCCCCCATCACCTGGGCACTCTCGGCGACCCATGCTGTATCGGCAATTTCGGGCGATTTGTCTTCGAGTTTGTAAATGGCCATGTCTTCAAAACCTTTCTTGGGCGCGCACGTTCACATCAACGCCATATTGCCACAACCCTTCGGTCTCCCCCCAGCCCATACAATTCCAGCATGAACCCCCGCGAACACGCTTTGATGGTCTTGGTACAGTCCGACCCCGGCCAGAAGGTTGCAGCCATGGCAGCACTGTGGGATGCGGCGCAATCGCATGCTTGGATCGGTAGTGACCACTCACAACGCATCCAACTGAGCCACCCCCAAGAAACCCAAGCGGTACCCGGCCGGCCTGTAAAGCCGCAGTTGGTGCCGCCAAACGACGTACCGACCCGCTCACCCTTCACAACAGAAGGCCGAGCCGCGTTAATCCATGCGATTTGTCACATCGAGTTCAATGCCATCAATCTCGCGCTGGACGCGGTCTGGCGATTTCCCGATATGCCCACCGCGTATTACATGGATTGGTTGCGGGTCGCCTATGAGGAGTCGACACACTTCGCCATGCTGCGTACGCATCTCAATGACATGCCACACCCGCAAGGTGGCTCATGGGATTACGGCGACTTCACCGCCCATGACGGCTTATGGGCCATGTGCGAGAAAACGGCCGAGGACATCACGGCACGAATGGCCTTAGTCCCCAGAACGCTTGAAGCTCGGGGTCTCGATGCCACCCCCATCATCCAGAAAAAACTCGCACGCACTGACACACCCGACGCGCACGCGGCCATTGCGATTCTGGACGTCATTCTTCGAGATGAGATTGGTCATGTCGCCATTGGCAACCACTGGTACGGGGTGTTGTGCCAAACCCAGTCATTCGATCCCGTTGAACACTACAAGGTCTTGGTCGCGCGTCACGATGCGCCACAACTAAAACCACCGTTCAATGAAGCAGCTCGCAAACAAGCAGGCTTCAGCGACGCCGAATTGACCTATTTGCTGGGACTACCCCCGCGCGGGTGATGTTGTGCATGCAAAACCCGCAGACGCTCACGCGCGACATGGGTGTAAATGGTGGTTGTCGAAATGTCGGCATGCCCCAGTAACAATTGAACAGCTCGCAAGTCCGCACCGTGGTTCAACAAATGCGTCGCAAACGCATGACGCAAGGTGTGCGGCGACAGAGCGACTGCGATGCCAGCCACTTGCGCTGATTTTTTAACGATGTTCCAGAACATCACCCGACTCATGGCCGCACCGCGTGCGGTTACAAACAAGTCCTCAGTTTGTTGGCCTTTCAGTATCTGTGGTCTCGCCTCGTTCATGTAACGTGCCAGCCAGTGGTGCGCGGCCTGACCAAACGGCACCAAACGCTCTTTATTGCCTTTGCCCGTCACCCGCAAAACCTGCTCGGAAAGATTGACTTGGTAAATCCGCAGGCCCACCAGTTCAGACACCCGCAAACCACTGGCATACATGAGCTCAAGCATGGTACGGTCACGCAAGCCGAGGGCTTGATTCAAATCCGGCGCGGCCAATAACGCATCAACCTGCGCCTCGGTGATCGCCTTGGGGAGACGCGACGGTGTGCGCGCGGGGTTAATTGAAAGTGTGGGATCAGCCTGGATGAGCCGTTCGCGTAACGCCCAACGGTAGTAACGCTTGAAAACGGTCAGGCGCCGATTCGCCGAACTGGCCTTGCTGCTGGCGTGCCTTTGGGCCATGTAATCGGTCAGGTGGTAGGTCTGACAGGCGGTCAGTGCGGACCCTTGCGCCGCCAGCCACACCCCAAACGCCATCAGGTCGCTTCGATAGCTCTGCAGGGTGTTTTTTGCCAGTCCATTCTCCAACCACATCGCATCGATGAAGGCATCGACATCTGACGTCAGAGCATCGCGGGCAGAGGGTTGATTTTGGCGCATGGCACGAACCATAACAAACATCAATCAGCCTGCAAAGCGGCTAAACTTACCGGCTGTGAATTACCTCCAACTCATCCTGCCAGACTTCTCGCTCATTATTTGCGGGTATCTGATTTGTCGCTACACCAAGTTGGATCGAACCGTTTGGGGACAGGTGGATTCGCTGGTCTACTTCTTTTTGTTTCCCGTTCTGCTGTTTCAAAGCATCACGCGTTACCCCCTGGCATTGGATGCGGCATCCCAATTCATGATGGCCGGTGTGTCCTTGGCGATCTGCGGGATCGCATTGGCCTACAGCGTGCCCTATTGGCCTTTCGTCAAGAAATACATCGATCCCCGCGACCATGCTGGTAGCGCGCAGATCGGGTTTCGCTTCAATTCATTTATCGCATTGGCGGTATCGCAAAAGTTGCTGGGTGATAACGGCCTCGCCTACATGGCGATTTTGATTGGGGTATCGGTCCCGATATTCAATATCGCCGCCGTCTGGCCGATGGCCAAACACGGCCAACAACATTTTGGCCGTGAGCTGATCCGCAATCCCCTCATTTGGGGCACAACCGCTGGCCTGCTGGCGAACATCGCCGGATTCACGGTACCCGACTGGATGGCGCCCAGCGTCACACGCGTGGGACAAGCGGGTTTGGTACTCGGACTAATGGCCGCGGGAGCCGGCATGCAGCTGTCTGCCCTGCCCCGCGCCAAAGTATTGGCGGCCTCCATGCTTTCGGTACGACACTTCGCCATGCCCGTTGTTGCATTCATCATGGCAAAAATGTGGGGGCTGGACAGCACACAAACGACCACCCTGCTGCTGTTCTCCGCGCTGCCCACTGCATCCACGTGCTACGTGTTAGCCGCACGCATGGGCTACAACGGCCCCTATGTGTCGAGCTTGGTAACCGCTTCCACCGCGATGGCCGTCCTTAGCCTGTCATTCGCGCTGTCATTCCTGGCTAACGCCATCTAACACGATTGCCAAGCGGGCCTGTGCGCGCTGAACCGTCGCCGTATCGCCCGCTGCTTGTGCGATTCGAATTTGGCGAGTCAGCCACGCTGCCAATGGTCGCCGCCAGCCCTGCTGGGACGCCGTATCTATAGCCAGCGCAATCACACCAGTCTGAGCCGAACTGGCCGCATTTTGTCGGCGCAGCCACACGCCTGCCGCAACCAAACGCGACAACGGTTCTTCAATCGCTACCAACACTTTTAACGCCTCAGCCGCATCGGTTGTAACGGCCAGCGCAGCCGCAGCGCGCTGCGTCTCAGGAAGGCGCGCTTGCGCGGTCTCGTCGAGAGCATCCCCTAACAAATAGGCGCGATACACCTCCAGATCAAACCGAATAGCAGGCTCAAAGCTATCGCTGCGGATACCCACGTCCTCGGGACGTGGACACGGGGTTGCACTGAGGCTTGACACATCGAGCGCACATTGCAGCAAGTTCAGCTTGTAAACCGCTTCCGGTCGACCGGTACTGCTGGCAGAAAACTGCGCTTGTTTCATCTGAATCGCCGCTATTTTCACCTGTCCTTGCAAGTACGCACTGACTGCGGCATCCGAGGCCGATAGGGTCTTTGCTTGCCATGGTGGCGGTGGCTTGGCCGTGCCACACCCCGCCAAAAAACCAACCAATACCAAACCGACAAATAAAGAGGCGTGGTGACGTCGATGTCGAATCATGGCAATTGAACCTCAGCAGAAGACCCGGCAAAAGGCCATTTGGTTTGCAGACTGACCAGCAGCGTGTTGACCTGTTGCAGGCTTTGCTCAACCTCATTGCGGAGCGTGACCAAATCGACGGTTGCCGCTTTGGTCGACGTGGTCACCACCTGCACATCAGCCAAGATACCATCGACCCGCTTCAGACTCTCTTGTACGCCGCCAACAGTCGCCGTGACTTGTTTGATCAAGGCGGCGACCTCGGGCACCAACGCATTGACTTGCGGCATAAACCCTGATTTGCCAAACACCTGCGCATCGGCGTTTGCTGTGACCTGATCCAGGCGTTTAAGTAATTGATCGCTCCGGTCCAGTAACTGGATGACCCGTTGCCGATCTGCCGGATTCCCCATCACCAACTCCAACGCACCACCACCGCCTTGCAAGGTTTTGGTCACACTGTTGAGACTCTCCAACAATTCTTTTGCCGCGGACGCGATGAAGGGGATCTGCGAACCCGCGTCACCGCTTAACAAGTCGCGTTGCTCCCCGTCAGGTAGCGGCGGATCTTCCAAGAGACCGGAGTAGGCTTTGATCTTCGTACCGCCAACCAGCCCTCGCTCCAAGGTGAACACACTCGAAACGCGCAACCATTTGGCATCGCGCTCCGGCACCTCCACGACCAGGTGAGCGTAGCCATCATCGCCCAGGCTGATGCGCGTGATCCGACCAATCGAGAAGCCCGCAAAGGTAAGGGGCATGCCCACATCAACGCCGCCTGCATCTTCCGTGCGTAACACCACGGTTTGATGGCGTTCAAAAACACCGCGGGCGTACAAGATGTAGACCGAGGTGCCCACGATTGTGAGAACCAAAATGACCAATAGCGTAATCGCCTTCCAGCGCAGCGCCGGCGACTCATCAGGCACCGCCGTCGCAGGCACAGCAGCAGTTTGGGGTGGGTTATTCATAACGCGTAAAAGTTAACCGTGCAAATTAATAGTAGTTACCCACGAGGGACAATAACTCGATGAGTAGCAAGACGCCAAACAGGCGGGCAAAACGCCGGCTGGCGGACAACTCCGGGATGTGACGTCGCGCGCTTACCAAGGGCACCACGGCAACAGCACCCGCAAAGAGCAGGGTTTTCAATACCAGCACCAATGCCACGGTCGGGGTAAAAATGGCGCCAATCAGGGCGGTAAATGCAGGGCCACCCCAAGGAGACAAACCAAACACCGACAGGTAGGCGATCCCACTCACCAAGATCGCGCTGGTAACGGCCAAAAAGCAGACCGCAAAACCCGCACCAACCGCCGTCGTAGCCGCACCAATCGGTGTGCGTGCGCTGGCCTGTCGGACCATGGCAAACCGCAACGCGACATACGTTGCAGCCAACAGGGGGATGACCTCTAACACCAGCGTGCGGATCAGCAAATTGAGTGCGAACTGCGACAACCCATAGTCGGCTGCTGCCGCGAGGACAATGCGAATGATCACGACTGATAGCAAGCCCGTAAGCACGCTGTAGCCAGCAACCAAAGGCCAAGTGGCTTGATAAATCTGCTCGCGCACCCGCGCGCCGTTGGCACCCACATAGAGCCCTAGCGACAGGCAACGCGCGCACAATTCAGCCCCATGCCACCACAGCCGCAGAGAGCCCACCACCCACCGCTTAGTGGCCGTGTTTGCATGATCGATCGCACGCAGCAACAGATGATCGGAATGGGTTGATTTCACAACCGTTATTGTGTCGGCTTTTGCGCCAAGGCCCAATCCACATGTTGAGAAACAATCGCATCTTTGTGACCAATTTGTGTCGTCAAGGCGGCTTTAAAGGCCTCACGCTGTGCCATTGATAAACCGCCGCTGGCGAGGGCGTTCCCCATGGCAATGGCGACATTGCGTTGCCAACGGGTAAAGCCGATTCGGCGGATGGCACTCCCCGCTGTTTGACTCAAAAAGGTCGGCTCATCCCAAGCGGCAATCGCCAGGAGATCTGGCTCACCCCATACATCGCGCGGCGCAAAGTCATCAACCGTTGTCTTTTGGGCGTATTTGTTCCAAGGACAGACGAGTTGACAGTCATCGCAACCATAAATTCGATTCCCAATCGCGTGACGCATCGGCTCGGGTATCACGCCATCATGTTCAATGGTGAGGTATGAGATGCAGCGCCGCGCATCCAACCGATAAGGTGCCACGATCGCTTGGGTAGGACACACATCCAGACAAGCGGTGCATTCGCCACAATGAGACGTCACGGGTGGCGTGAGCGGCAAAGCCATGTCGACATAGATCTCACCCAAAAAGAAAAATGACCCGCTTGATCGGTTCAGCACCAACGTGTGCTTGCCGCGCCAGCCCTGCCCGCTCTTCACCGCCAGCGCCGCTTCCAGTACCGGCGCCGAATCGGTGAATACGCGAAATCCCAAAGGCGATACCGTTTCTGCCAAGCGCTCCGCCAACGTCTGTAGCCGTTTACGCATCACCTTGTGGTAGTCCCGCCCCCGTGCGTAGACCGACACATAGGCATGGTCCGCGCGCGACAACGTGGCCCATGCGGCATCGCGCCACTGATCGTCATCGGTGGGCACGTAGTCCATGCGTGCTGTGATGACACGGACCGTACCGGGCACCAACGCTTGTGGCCGCGCACGGCGCAGACCATGACGCGCCATGTAGGTCATGTCGCCATGAAAGCCCGCCTCCAGCCAAGCCAGCAAGCCAGGCTCACAGGCCTGCAAATCCACATCAGCCACACCAATCTGCGAAAATCCCAATGAATGACCCCATTCATTTAATTTCTTGATTAAGTCCGGGTGGTGATTGTCCATGCCCAAATTGTAGGCACACCCAACCGCCATAATGCAACGCTGTGACACCCATTGAATACACTGCCGTTTGGGCCACTGAGGCCGACACCCAGAAAGCCGCTCAGCAGTTAGCGGTATGCCCCGCTATTTGCAATGCGCACATCAACTTGCACGGTGATTTAGGGGCCGGCAAAACCACCTTTGTCCGCCATTTACTGGGCGCCCTGGGTGTGCAAGGCCGTATCAAAAGCCCCACCTACGCAATCATCGAGCCGCATGAAGGTGAATTCGAGGGGGCACACCTCCACATCTCTCACTTCGACTTTTACCGGTTCGACGACCCGCGCGAGTGGGAAGAAGCGGGATTTCGGGACGCCTTCGCCGGCGCAGGGCTCAAGCTGGTCGAATGGCCGCAGCGCGCCGAGGACTGCCTGCCGACCGCCGATTTGGCATTGCATTTAAATTGGCCGGCGGATGGGACGGAATGGCGGCAAGCTACCTGGCAGGCCCTGAGCCCCACCGGCGCTCACCTGCTCGAATCGATGGCAATCGCCCGATGAAAAGACGGCAAGCACTCAAACAATTGTCCGGCGCCGGTGTGGCGCTGCTGACGCTGGGTCGCGCTGAGATCGCATGGGGCGCCAGCATTGTGGCGGTTCGCATGTGGCCCTCTCCGGACTACAGCCGAGTCACCATCGAGTCCGACGCGGCACTGACCTACACCGAGACCTTTGTACCTGATCCGCCCCGTCTGGCGGTAGATGTCCAAAACATGTCGCTCAACCCAGCCCTGAAAGAGCTGGTTAGCAAAGTGGTGCCCGATGACCCCAATATTGCTGGCGTGCGCGTGGGGCAATTTTCGAGCACCGTGGTGCGATTGGTATTCGACCTGAAACAACCGGTGAACCCACAGGTTTTCAGCCTCAACCCTATCGCGCCCTATCAAAACCGACTGGTGTTCGACCTTTACCCAGTGGCCGCCGTCGACCCGTTGGAGCAGCTGATCGCGCAACGCCTGAAACAGCTGGAAAACAGTGTGGCGGCTGCCGCTGACCCGCTGGGTGATCTACTGGCAGAGCGTGGTTTGAGCGCCCCTGTCAAGCCGCAGCCGCCCAAGGCGCAGGCGGCGGCAAAGCCTCAAAAAACCGATCGGATCATTGTGGTGACTTTGGACCCTGGCCATGGGGGTGAAGACCCCGGCGCCATCGGACCAGGCGGCACCTATGAAAAAGACGTGGTGTTGCAAATAGCCCTGAAATTACGCGACCGCATCAACCAAACGACCGTCAACGGCAATCCCTTGCGTGCTTTCATGACACGAGACGCCGACTATTTCGTCCCGCTGCAAAGCCGCGTCAAAAAGGCGTTGCGTGTTGATTCCGATCTACTGATCTCTATTCACGCGGATGCTTTCTACACACCGCGACCCCAAGGAGCCAGCATTTTTGCGCTGAGCACCAAGGGTGCAACCAGCGCCGCTGCGCGTTGGATGGCGTCGAAAGAAAATGCAGCCGACTTGGTGGGCGGCGCCAACCAAGAAATCAAAGACACACAAGTCAGCCAAGCCATCATCGACATGAGCACAACCGCTCAAATTAAGGATAGCTTGCGCCTTGGCGATGCGATGCTCGGGGAGTTGGGCCGCATCGGCAACCTGCACAAGCCCCGGGTCGAGCAGGCGGGATTTGCCGTACTTAAGGCGCCCGATGTACCGAGTGTGCTGGTCGAAACGGCTTTCATCAGCAACCCCGACGAAGAAAAGCGCCTGCGCAGTGATGCCTATCAAACGCAAGTGGCAGATGCACTTTTAAAGGGCATCAAACGCTATTTCGAGAGCAATCCCCCCTTGGCGCGCAGCCGCCAAATCTAACGGGCGGTAACCACACTCAGCTGGGCGTCGGTGGTTCGGCTTTTGGGGTCGATTGCGCTTTTAAGCCACCCCAAATAGCGATCAGGCCCGGAATCAAGATCAACCCCCAAATGATGAATTCGAGGTTCTCCTTGACCCATGGCAGATTGCCGAACAGGTAACCCGCGCCGCTCACACCGACGACCCAGACCACCGCGCCGAACACGTTGTAGAGGGTGAACATCCGTCGATCCATCTCCGCGACGCCCGCCACGAACGGTGCAAAGGTGCGCACAAAGGGCATGAAACGGGCCAGAACGATCGTCACACCGCCATACCGTTCATAGAAATCGTGCGCGCGGTCAAACCCCCGACGGTTAAAAAAGCGACTGTTCTCCCACTGAAAAACCTTGGGCCCAAAATACCGCCCAATGCTGTAGTTACATTGATCGCCCAATATCGCCGCGATCAGCAGCAGGATCATCACCGTGGGCAAATCCAAGGCCCCTGTGGCCGCCAATGCACCCACGACAAACAGCAGCGAGTCCCCCGGTAAAAAAGGCATCACCACGAACCCGGTCTCGACAAAAATGATGGCAAACAACACCACGTAGACAAAAGTCCCATAGTCCTGCACCAGCTGGGCCAAGTGCACGTCGATTCGGAGGATGAAGTCGATCAGTAAGCTAATAATTTCCATGCCGGCATTATCTCGCACGAGCCGCCGGTGCCTCGGACACCATGGCCCTAAAATGGTTGGCTATGTCTCACCCCCATCCAAGCCCCCAAGGTGACCGCGCCATCAAGGAATTGCCTGACACCTTGATCAGCCAAATCGCGGCTGGGGAGGTCGTCGAGCGCCCGGCATCCGTGGTGCGCGAGTTGGTCGACAACGCGCTGGATGCGGGCGCATCGACCATCACGGTGCGACTGCTGGGCGGCGGCGTCCGCCTCATCAGCGTGGAAGACGACGGTCAAGGCATACCCCAAACACAGTTACCACTGGCACTGAAGCGCCATGCCACCAGCAAGATTGCCGACTTGAATGACCTCGAGTCGGTTCAGACCATGGGATTTAGAGGCGAGGCGTTGGCAGCGATCAACTCGGTCGCCGAGGTCAGCATCCTCAGTCGGACCTTACAAGACACCCACGCGTGGCTGCTGGACGGCGGGACCGGTGAACTGAGCGCCGGCGCGCGCCAAGTCGGCACGACCGTAACGGTTCATGAACTGTTTTTCGCCACACCGGCTCGACGCAAATTCCTGAAAACTGACGCAACCGAGCTCGCCCACTGCATCGAGGCTGTGAGGCGCCATGCACTGGCTCGGCCTTGGGTCACTTTTGCGATTTGGCATGACGGCAAACTGGTTGAGCAGTGGCGCCCGCCTGCCACCGGTGACTTTGCACCCGATGACGACGCAGCCACACTCCAACGCATGGCTGATATTTTGGGCGACAACTTCAAAACGCAAAGTGTGCCCGTTGACTTTGAGATCGCCGCTGGCGACGTTGGCCTGCGAGTGCGTGGGCGAGCGGGTCTGCCCGATCACGCTCGGGCACGAGCGGACCAACAATTCGCCTATGTGAACGGCCGTTTTGTGCGCGATAAGGTCATCACACACGCCGCCCGCAGCGCCTACGAAGACGTCCTGCATGGCCACCGCCAACCCATCTATGTGCTCTACATCGACATTGCGCCCAACCGGGTGGATGTCAACGTGCACCCGACCAAAATTGAGGTACGGTTCCGCGACAGTGGTGCCGTACACCAAGCGGTCGCAAAGGGCGTTTTACAGGCCCTCTCCAAGCCACGCGCCGGCGCACTCAATGCGGCGGAGGCCACGCCCTCAGAGCCTCCGATGGCGGCCACGCAGCCGCCCTTTTTGGCGAGTAACCCGCCCTTGGCCACAAGCGGGCAAAACCCCTTACCCTGGCGAAATACGGGTAGTTACATCAACCCCGGTCGTGCCAGTGCAGCCGCTATCAATGAGCTCAGTCATCTGTGGGGTGGCAGCACGCCGCAGGCGCCCGGCGCACCGACGGCATCGGAGTCGGCAACCCGTGATGCCGAGGTCGATCAACCATTGGGGCGCGCGATTGCCCAAATTCATGGAATCTACATCCTGGCCCAAAACGCACACGGCTTGGTGATCGTGGACATGCATGCAGCGCATGAGCGCATCGTCTACGAGCGACTGAAGAAACAATTGGATGCCGTTCAAACCGCTGTACACGCGGGCGATGCCGTCAAATCGATGCCAAGTCAGCCGCTGTTGATTCCCGCATCGTTTGCGGCGACGCCAACTGAAATTGCCACTGCGCAAAGCCATGCCGAGACCCTGCAATTATTGGGATTAGGGATTGACGCCTTGAGCGCCCGCAGCCTCGCCGTGCGGGCCGTGCCAACCACCTTAGCCAAGGGCGACCCCGTCGCGCTGGCTCGCAGTGTGTTGGGTGAGCTCGCGCAACACGATGCAAGCACCGTCATCACCCGCGCGCAAAACGAATTGCTTGGCACGATGGCGTGCCATGGTGCCGTGCGGGCAAACCGCCAGCTCACGCTACCCGAAATGGACGGGCTGTTACGCCAAATGGAAGTGACCGAGCGCGCAGACCAGTGCAACCATGGTCGTCCGACTTGGCAACAACTTACGCTGAAAGACCTCGATCGCCTCTTTTTGCGCGGTCAATAAAAACCAGGTCCGCGTTGGATCGTTAGCCCTTATGTCGCAAACCAATCAAGTCTCCACCGCTTCGGATGCGCCAGGCGCCCCCATGACCCCGCAACTGGTGGTGGTGCTGCTGTCACTGTTGCTGGGCATTCAGCCCATCACGACTGACCTGTACCTGCCCGCGCTACCGAGCCTGACTCAAGACCTCTCGGGCTCGATGATGCAGGCCCAGCTCACGCTGACTGCCCTCTCACTGGCATTCGGTGTCTCCCAGTTATTTTGGGGGCCCTTGTCCGACCGATTCGGACGCCGCCCGATATTGGTGTGGGGCATGGTGTTTTTTACGCTGTCATCGATCGGCTCCACCATCGCACCCACCTTCGAATTGCTGATCGTATGGCGAGCGGTTCAGGGTGCCGCCATGGGCGCAGCCGTATCCACCGCACGAGCGATCGTTAGAGACCTATACGCCCCCATCGAGGGCGCCCGCGCCATGAGCAAGGGCCTCACCGGATTGGGGGTGCTCGCTTGTCTCAGTGGTCCTGTCGGCGCGGCAACCAGTTACTTCTATGGATGGCGAACCGCGATGGGCTGTATCGTCGTGTACGGCCTGATCATTACGATCGTGTTGGCAAAGCACTTCGTTGAGACCAATCCTTATAAAAATCCCCGTGCGCTCTCGCTCTCGGTGTTAACCGGGAACTGGGTCTTCATCGCCAAAACGCCCACCTTTTGGGCCTACACCGCGCTGTCTATCGCTGCTTACTCTGCCCTCTTTACATTTTTGGCAGGCTCTTCGTTTGTCTTTCTCGAGATATTGAAAATCAGCAAACTGGAGCTGGGTGCCACCATGTTGGCAATCAGCATCGCCTACATCGGCGGCACCTTTTTGTGTCGTCGTTTGATTGTTCGATGGGGGATTCAACGCACGCTTCGCATGGGTGGATTCATCACGCTGGGCGCAGGAACCGCCATGGGAGCCTTACCGCTGGTCGGGGTTGTGGGTTACTGGTCAATCATGGTTCCGCTGCTGGTACTGCTGGTTGGGCATGGCATTCATCAACCCTGTGGTCAATCCGGTGCCGTGTCACCGTTCCCAAGGATGGCTGGTGCTGCCGCCGCGCTGAATGGTTTTCTCATGATGGTGAGTGCGTTTGCCGTCGGGACCTGGCTGGGTGATGCCATGGACGGTACGGTTCAGCCGATGACGTCTGGGATCTGGTTTTGGACGGTTTGTATCGCCGCCAGTGTTTGGTTTTTAGTCCCCAAGTGGGGCGATCTCGGAACCCCACCCAAAGGGCCAACGCCACCCACACGCGTCACGCCCAACAGCAGCGCAGGGGTCGTCAAGCCGTGAGCGGACAGACCCTCATCCTCGCTGGGCCAACGGCTTCAGGGAAGACCGCCGCGGCACTGGCCATCGCCGCGAAGTGGCCTGCGGAAATCGTCAGTGTGGACTCCGCGCTGATCTACCGAGGCATGGATATCGGCACAGCCAAACCATCGGCAGCGGAGCGCGCCGCTGTACCACACCACCTCATCGACATTCGCGACCCCACGCAGCGATACAGCGCGGCTGAGTTCGTGCGCGACGCCGACGCGGCGATCGCCGATATCCACGCGCGGGGGCGCCTGGCCATCCTAACGGGCGGCACCATGCTGTATGTCAAAGCCTGGCTTGAGGGCTTAGACGACATGCCCACTGCGGATGCTGCGGTGCGCGATTCGGTCACCGAAACAGCTAAGCGCGAAGGTTGGCCCGCCATGCACGCACGGTTGATGGCAGTTGATCCCGCCACCGCCAATCGCCTCGCCCCCAACGACAGCCAGCGCATCCAGCGCGCGCTTGAGGTTTATGAGAGTAGCGGTGTCCCGCTGTCCCAATGGCAAACCAAAGTCAATCGCGCTACGCAGCCGCAACGTCACGCAGCGCCCCTGATATCCCTCGAACCCAACGACCGCGCTTGGCTGCACGCGCGCATCAATCAACGCTTTGTTGATATGTTGGACGCTGGCTTTGAGGCCGAGCTGATGGCGCTACGGGCCCGCACCGACCTGACGCTCGACTTACCCAGCGTGCGTTGTGTCGGTTATCGACAGGCGTGGGAATTACTCGACACCCACGGCGCGCTGACGGGTGATGCGCGTCACTTGTGGGTTGAACGCGGCAGCGCCGCAACACGCCAACTGGCCAAGCGCCAACTGACGTGGCTGCGCAGCATGCCGACGCGTCGCATCGTGCCGGCTGATGCCCCCGATGCATTGCGGCAATTAATGGCTGTGGTGGAATCACTGCTATGACATTGCAAGTGACCCAACTCTGTAAAACCTATGCGGCAACGCAAGTGGGCGGTGAGCCCGTGCGCGTATTGCACAACATTGACCTGCAGGTAAACGCGGGCGAGTTCGTTGCCATCACGGGTGAATCGGGCGTCGGTAAATCTACCTTGTTGAACTGTTTGGCGGGTTTGGATGACTGGCAAAGCGGTGACATCGTCTTGAATGGCGACCCGCTATCGACCCTCTCTGCGGATGCGCGCGCACACTGGCGCCGCGATCATGTCGGATTTGTTTTTCAGGCATTCCACGTATTGCCTCACCTGACTGTGGCACAAAATATCGCGCTGCCCAAGATGCTGCAAGGCTATGCTGCGTCAGCTTGCGAAGATGCCGTCAATGAACTCTTGGTCGCCGCTGGCTTAACGGGCATGGGCAACCGTTTGCCCGAACAGTTGTCTGGCGGACAACTACAACGTGTCGCGATCGCACGGGCATTGGTGCACCGCCCGCAGCTCATACTGGCCGATGAACCAACCGGCAACCTTGACCCAGAAACCGGTGACCGCATCTTGCACTTACTGCGTGACCAAGCCAAACGCACCCAAGCGGCCTTGATCATGGTGACGCACTCGCAACCAGCGGCTCAGATGGCTGACCGCACCCTCACCCTATCGGCAACGGGTCTGTCACCACAGCGGCTGTAGCACGCCCCCATGCAAGCGCCACGCGTGGTGCGCCATCTGACGCGCTTCCGCCTCGTCGTGTGTGACCAGCAACACACGGCGAACGGTCGTCGCTTGACCGTCCCACGCCTGTCGGATGTCATTTAAAAAGGCCGATCGCAAGGTCACGCGCAAATCAGCGTCCAAGGCCGAGAACGGCTCATCAAGCAACAGCAAACGAGGCTGGGTCACCAGTGCCCGCACCAAAGCCACCCGCTGCTGCTCGCCGCCTGACAACCCTGTCACGGTGCGAGAACCGTAACCAGCCAAACCAACACCAGTAAGCGCTGCATCAGCCTGCACCCGCGCATCAGCACGCGATAACCCTTGCTCGCGCAAACCAAACGCCACGTTGTCACGCACATTCAAATGGGGGAACAGCGCAAACTGCTGGAACATCAGCGCAAAGCCGCGTCGCTCAACCGGGACCGCCGCGATCGACTGCCCATTCCACAACACATCACCCGCATCTGCGTCCTCTAGGCCTGCAACGATGCGCAGCAGTGTGGACTTCCCCGAGCCTGAAGGCCCCAACAACGCTACCACCTCTGCACCGCCTGCATCTGGTATCGCTGGCCACTGCCAAGAGACCGCATCTAACAAGGGCGTAGCCCCAAAATGCTTACTGACGCGTCTCAACTCAAGCATGGCTTCCCCGCTTTGATGGTTTTTCGATCAACCAGAATAACCACAACGTGAGGCATAACAACCCCGCTGACAAGACCCAAGCCGACTCAAGTTGCGTGCGCCCGGCACGCCCCAGGTGTTGATAGATCAAGGTGGTTAAGGTGGTCCACTCCGGGCGACTTAAAAACAGCGTTACCGCAAATTCACCCACCATGGTCGCCAACGCAAACGCCGCACCACGCCGCAGTGCCGGTCTTACCAACGGTAACGTCACACGCCACCAAACACGCCAAGGGGTTGCCCCCAGACTGCGGGCAGCATCGGCCCAAGCTGTTGGTAAGGCGTCCAAAGCCTGCGCCATCGGCTGCACAACCAACGGCATAGCCAACAGGGCATAGGCGCCAACCAATAAAGGCCACTGGTCTAGCCAATGTGGCACCACCAATAGCAAACCAAAAGCAATCATGACGGGCGATACCATCAGGGGTAAGAGCCCCCACATCCGCCACCACCAATAGCGCCGTCCCACCAAGGCATGGCACACCCCCAAGACCAACGCCACAACCAAACCAGCGGCACTGAAGCGCAACGTGTTGAACAACGCCGCACCCGTCTCAGCGCTGAGGACATGCGCCCAAGTGGCGGCGGACGCCGACAACGCCTTGATAAATATCGCCAGTAACGGCGCCAGACTCACCGCACCACACACCAACCAGACCCACGCAATACCGATGCGCGGCCACCACTGCTTTTTCTGTAGGTCGCGGGGAACCATCACGTCCGCGCCGCGTGGCGTTACGTGGCGCATTTGTAACCAGGCATAAAGGCCAACGACGATACCCGTAAACAACAGCATCCATAACGCCAGTTGGCTGGCCAAGACCAACTCCAACTCGTGGGCAACGAGGGTGTAGATCGCGACCTCTGCGGTGGCATAAGCCTGCCCACCCAACAAAAGGGCCAAACCAAAGCCCCCCAAGCAATACAAAAAAACCAAGCTCGCTGCGCTCAGGATCGCGGGCATCGCGTGCGGTAACTCCAACCGCCAAAAGGTTCGCCATGGGGTCGCGCCCAAAGTGCGCGCAACATCGAACTGCGCTGCACTTTGACTCGAAAACCCAGCCACGCCGGCACGAATGATCAAGCACAAGTTGAAAAACAAATTACCGGCAATCAACAACCACGGGGATTCTGATGCGGTCCATGGCAACCATTGGCCAATTACGCCCTGCGGCCCCCACCACGCCAACACCCCCATGGCTGCCACCAATGTGGGCACCACGAAAGGCAGCATCAAGGTTTGCAATAACCACCCCCGGCCCGCGAAGCGCCAGCGGGCCATCACCCACGCCACCGGCACACCCAAACTCACCGCCAAAAAGGTGGTTACACCGGCCTGTGTGAGGGACCACACGATGCGCCCGCGCAGGTAATCGTCTTGCCAAATGGCCAACAAACCCTGCCAGAAGTCACCCCCTTGTTGGGCGAAGGGCAGTGGCTCGGTCGCGCCAAACCACACCAAGCGCAACATGGGCAACACGGCCAAGCCGCCTATAAACAAGGCAGGCCACAGGCCGAGTGCGATGCTGCGCCAGTGCGTCAACGCACCACCACTTGATTGAATTGGCGAATCCAGTCACGCGATTCCCGCGCCAAAGTCTCAGCATCCAGCGCTTTGACGCTGGGTGCTGCACCGGCGTGCGACATGACGGGCGCCAAGGGCACACCATTGCTAACGGGCCACATCCACATGGTGGTTTGCAAAGCCGCCTGCGCCTCGGCGCCGCGCATGAAGCGCATGAAGTCCAAGGCCGCCTGCTGAGTCACTGCGGTTGTAGCACCGCCGTCCACCAGCGCGATACCCTCGATTTGCGCATACATGCCACCAGTCAAATTCAAGTTGGCAGTCGGCGACTCGGTGAGGGGTTTGTCGCTATAGAACACCTCAGCGGCAGGGCTGCTCAGGTAGCTGACCACGATGGGACGGGTACCGCCATTGCGTGTGAAATCTTTGTAATACGCATCACTCCAGCTGTTGGAAACCTTCACACCATTGGCGCGCAGATTCTTCCACCAGCCCCATACGCCAGCACCCTGGCTTTGAACGGTTGCGCTCAAAAATGCCAGCCCTGGGCTACTGGTGGCGGGGTTCTGAACCACCAGCAACTTTGCATAGGTCGGTTCAGCCAACTGGCTGAGCTGTGTGGGTAAGCGCACGTTGTTACTGGCAAACCAAGCCTTGTCGATGTTCAAGGTCACGAACCCATAGTCAATCGGCAGCCAATCGGTCGCCGCCGTGGCCTGGGGGTCGACGGCCTTGACTGCGGGGTTCAGTGGCAGCGCCAACAACGAAGCGGGCAAGGGTGCCAAGACACCAGCTTTTCGCGCGCGCGGGAGCATGGCGTTATCGATCCCGAACACCACGTCGGCAATCGGCGCCTCTTTGCTCAGGATCAGCTTATTCAGCATCTCACCCGCGTCACCGCCCTTAATAAGGGTCAACTTGACACCTGCATCAGCCTCAAATTTCGCCAACAACTCTTTCGGCATATCAAATGAGCTGTGGGTGATCACGCGCAGGGGTGTCTGAGCCCCCGCAGCACTGACGGACAGCGATGGGAACACCATGGCGGTGGCCGCCAGCCAAACAAGCGAACGACGTTTCATGACAGTTATCCTTTATCAAATAAAAAAGCCACGCAAGCAGCGTGGCGGATAACGTCGGATGTACGGCCTTGGCCATACGGTCGTTCTCAGTTCACGCTCCCTACGCTGGTACCAACCAGATCAGGTTCATGGGGACTCTCTCAGTGCAGCGCTGACGCGCCGGACACCCCCGGTGATGCGCGTATTTTACGACAACTCCCTCTCGGGCAAACCCTTTAATCCTGCGGGTCATTCAAACAAGATGCCCTTTAGAATCAGCAGGTGTTTAATTTTTTATTTCTGGAGACCCCATGTTGACCATCAAGAAGTCATTGGTTCTCGGCGCAATCGCGCTGGGGCTGTCATTCGCCGCTTCGGCTAAAGAGTGGAAAGAAATCCGCGTTGCAATCGATCCCACCTACAAACCTTTCACCTACAAAACAGACGATGGCAAGCCCACGGGTTTTGACGTGGATATCGCGCAAGCCCTGTGTGACGAACTGAAGGCCAAGTGTGTGTTCGTTGAGCAGCTGTGGGACAGCATGATCCCCGGCCTGCAAGCGCGCAAATACGACGCCATCATTTCTTCCATGTCAATCACTGCAGACCGTGAAAAGGTCGTGGCGTTTACGGGCAAGTACTACAACACCCCGTCACAAGTGGTGCTGAACAAGAACATCAAAACCGATGGCTCAGCCGCCAGCATGAAAGGCAAAAAGCTCGGCGTGCTGAAAGGCTCAACGCAAGAGAAATACGCCAAGGGTGAATTGGCCAAAGCGGGCGTTCAAATCTTGTCATACGACGCACAGGACCAGGTCTACCTCGACATCAAAGCAGGTCGTTTGGACGGTACCGTGGCTGACGTGATCGAAGTCAAGGGTGGTTTCTTGGATACCGCTGATGGCAAAGACTACGTGTTCGTCGGTAAGACGTTGGGCTCCTTCGTGAACTACTTCGGGAAGGGCGCTGGCATTGCCGTTCGCAAGCAGGACAAAGACCTGCGTACCGCACTGGACAACGGTATCAAGACCCTGCGTAAAAATGGCGAGTGGCAAAAAATCAGCGACAAGTACTTCGCTGGCACCGACATCTGGGGTGATTAATTGAAACTAGACGGCTACATCACCAGCATCCTTGAGGGTTCACTGTTATCGATACAAGTGGCTCTCGGGGCGTTGGTGGTCGCCGTCGTGCTGGGTTTGGCGGGTGCCTCCGCCAAACTCTCCCAACACAAGCCATTGATCTGGTTGGGTGGTATTTACTCAACCATCATCCGTGGCATCCCCGATTTGGTCCTGATGCTGCTAATTTTTTACGGCGGTCAAATCGGTTTAAACGTGGTTTTAGAAGCGTTCGGTTACACCGACTACGTTGAGATCAACCCCTTCGCAGCGGGTCTGATTACCATTGGATTTATTTATGGTGCCTACATGACGGAGACCTTCCGTGGCGCCATATTGGCCATCCCGAAGGGACAAGCCGAAGCGGGCTTGGCCTACGGCATGAGCCACTCACGGGTGTTCTTCACCATCGTCCTACCGCAAATGGTGCGGTTGGCCCTACCGGGCTTTACCAACAACTGGTTGGTGCTCCTCAAGTCAACGGCGCTGGTCTCGATTTTGGGTTTACCAGACATGACCTATTTGGCCAAACAAGCCGGGGCCGCGGCACGCGGCGAGGTACCCAACGCCCCCCTGTTGTTCATGGCGTTTGCCGCTGTTATCTATTTGGTCTTCACCACCGTTTCCCTGGTCGCGCTGCGTCAACTAGAGAAACGATACACCGTCGGCGTCAAGCGCCTGTCGGCATAAGCAAGGCCAACGGCACATGCAATTCGACGTCATCTTTACGCCAGAGGCACTGGCGCTTTATTGGCAAGGCTTCATTGGCACATTGGAAATTTTGGTGGCCTGCTTGCTCATCGGTGGCGCGCTGTCGATACCGTTAGCCGTCTTGCGCGTATCGCCACGGGCGTGGGTGCGTGGGCCCATCTGGCTATTCACCTACATCGTGCGCGGGACGCCATTACTGATTCAGGTCTACCTCATTTATTACGGCATCGCACAGCTGGATTGGATTCAAGCGCGATGGGACGACACCTGGCCGTGGACGGGCTTCAAGGACGCGTTCTTCTGCGCTGTATTGGCGTTCTCACTCAACACCTGCGCCTACACCGTTGAGATGTTGGCTGGCGCCATCCGTGACACCGCACCGGGCGAGATTGAAGCCGCGCAAGCCATGGGCTATTCCCGCCTGCAAACACTGCGCCGTATCGTCTTGCCTTCGGCCATGCGCCGCACACTGCCGGCTTACTCCAACGAAGTCATCATGATGCTGCACAGCACCTCGCTGGCCAGCACGATACCCGCCATTTTCGACATCACGGGTGCAGCCCGCAACATTTACTCGGATTTCTTCTTGCCCTTCGAGGCCTTTATCACGGCGGGTGTCATCTACCTGATTCTCACGTTCGCCTTGGTCGGTTTATTCAAACTGGCCGAGCACCATTGGCTCGCTTATTTGCGACCCCAACGCTGAGCCCGTATGCAACGCAAACAGCACCCGCTCGTCAGTCCCGCAACGGGTACACAACGACACGTGGTCAGTTGGCACTACGGCCAACCGGATAGCACGGGTCCACACGTCTACTTGCAAGCCAGCCTGCATGCGGATGAGTTGCCGGGCATGCTGGTGCTGCAACACCTCAAAACCCAACTGGACGCGGCAGAGGCCGCTGGGCGCTTAACGGGGCGGGTGACTGTTGTCCCCGTCGCCAACCCGATTGGCTTGGACCAAACGCTGATGTACGCGCAGCTGGGTCGGTTTGAGTTAGGCAGTGGCAAAAACTTCAACCGCCACTACCCCAATCTCGCGGCCGCCATTGCGCCAGTCATCGCCCCTCAATTGAGTCATGACCCCGCGCAGAACACGCGTGTCATTCGCGAGGCCATACATGCATGGCTGCGCGCCCAACCGCCACGCACCGAGCTAGAGACCTTGCGCCATACCCTGCTGGACCTTGCCATCGATGCCGATGTCGTACTCGACCTGCACTGCGATTTTGAGGCCGTGCTGCACCTGTATGTCGAAGCGCCTTACCTTGCGCAAGCCGAACCTCTGATTCGCCACTTAGGGGCTGAGACGGTGTTGTGGGCGAACGATGACCTGAACGCCACCATGGTCGGCGATCTCAGCGGTGGGTTGTGTTTTGACGAAGCGCTCAGCAGCGTGTGGTGGCGACTGCGCGCCGCATTCCCCGATCACCCGATTGAGCTCGCCTGCTTGTCAAGTACCGTCGAGTTACGCGGCCAACAAGATGTCAGCCACCCGTTGGCACAGGCGGATGCCGCCAACCTCATGGCCTATTTGGTGCACACGGGTGTCATCGCTGGTGACCCCAGCCCCCTACCGCCCGCTCGATGCCAGCCGACCCCATTGGCTGGCTCTGAAACCCTAGAGGCGCCGCACCCTGGCGTTTTGGTCTACGTACAACCCGTTGGCGCCCAGTTGTCGGTTGGTGACGTGGTGGCACAAATCATCGAACCCTACACGGGACAAACAACAGATATCCGAGCCAGCGTCACCGGTCAACTCTACGCCCGACAAGTCTTACGTTGGGCCACAACCGGCCTCGATATTGGAAAAATCGCAGGTGCAACGGCCTTCAAAACGGGCCAACTGCTCAGCGCCTAACCCCGCAGATGACCTGCCATCAAAACCAACCAAGCAAGCCATGACTGCACAACTGACCGTTACCGATTTACACAAAAGCTACGGCACGAATGAGGTACTAAAAGGCGTTTCTCTGGAAGCCAACGCCGGTGATGTGATCAGCATCATTGGGTCGAGTGGTTCGGGTAAATCAACGTTTTTACGCTGCATCAATTTGTTGGAAAATCCGCACGCCGGCACGATCACGCTCGAAGGCGAAACCCTCTCGTTAGCGCCCGGCAAAGACGGCATGCTGCAGGCAACTGACAAGCGTCAACTGCAGCGATTCCGATCCAAGCTGGCAATGGTGTTTCAGCACTTCAACCTGTGGGCGCACCTCAATGTGCTCGAAAACATCACTGAAGCGCCCATTCACGTCTTGGGTATCTCTAAAGCCGAAGCATTAGAACGCGCGCGTCACTACCTGAACAAAGTGGGGCTCAGTGGCGCCGAAGACAAGTACCCCAACCACCTTTCTGGTGGACAACAGCAACGCGTGGCGATCGCACGCGCACTGGCAATGGAACCCGCCGTGATGCTATTTGACGAGCCCACATCCGCCCTCGACCCCGAGTTGGTTGGTGAGGTCTTGCGGGTGATGCGCAGCTTGGCTGACGAGGGTCGCACCATGGTCGTGGTCACGCACGAGATGGGCTTTGCGCGCGAGGTCTCCAACCAACTGGTGTTCTTACACCAAGGCTTGGTCGAGGAGCATGGCGACCCCAAAGTCGTTTTGGCAAACCCCACGAGCGAGCGTTTGCGCCAGTTTTTAGCTGGTAGCCTCAAGTAAGCGGTGACCACCCGCGCGCGCCCTTTCCCCGCCTTGCAAGCCCTATGGGGCTTATTGAAAACATATGCCTGGGGTGAGATCAAGCAGCAGCCTTGGCGCACGCTCAGCGTCGTCATCACCATTGCACTCGGTGTCGCGTTGGCATTGGGTGTGCACCTCATCAATCACTCCGCGCTGAGCGCGTTTGCACAAGCCAGCAACACCGCGCAAGGTGAGCCTGATTGGCAGGTCTACAGCCGATCTGAGCAACCGATTCCATTTGATATTTGGAATCAACTCAGTCAACAGCGTGAGATCTCGGCCATGGCCCCCGCCGTGAGCCAAACCATTCGGATGCGCGGTACGACGCCTGATGAGCCGGTCATCCCCTTGCAGCTGATTGGCATGGATACCGTGGCGCAAGCCTCGTTCAACCCGACCCGTCTGCCACAAAATTTCCCGCAAACCGATCGTTTGGCAGTCTTTGCACCCGACAGCGTGTATCTCAACGAGGCCGCGCTGAAACGCTGGACTGAACCACCCGCGACCATCGAGCTCTGGACCAATCAACAGTGGCTGCGCTTGCACGTGCGCGGTCGTGTGGACCAGCCAGGTCCGCCGACAGCTGTCATGGATATTGCCGCCGCGCAAGCCGTATTGGGTTTGCAGGATGCACTTCACCGCATTGATCTGCGAGTCGCACCCGAGCTGGCACAGCAATCGGCTGCAGCCCTGCAACAGCGGTGGCGCTTGCCACCCGAATTGGTTTTGCAGGCCCCCGCACAACGCGGCAACCAACTTGCACGCATGACGCAGGCTTACCGCGTCAACCTCACGGTGTTGGCACTGGTGGCCTTGTTCACTGGGACTTTTTTGGTTTTCGCCGCGCTGTCATTGAGTATCACCAAGCGTTTGTCTCAATTTGCGTTGCTCGGTATTTTGGGTCTGTCACGGCGTGAGCGCATGCAACTCGTCTTGTCCGAAGCAGCCGTGTTGGGTTTACTCGGTAGTGCGCTGGGTGTCGTTTTAGCCGCTGGTCTGGCAACGCTCGCGCTGCGTACCTTGGGTGGTGATTTGGGCAGTGGCTTTTTCTCGGGTGAGCGCACCCCACTGCAATGGGACCTCACAGCCACGGGCGTCTTCATGGCATTGGGTCTGATTGCCACCTTACTGGGTGCGTGGTGGCCTGCGCAGCGTGCTGCAAATTTACAGCCCGCCCTCGCCATCAAAGGCCTGAGCGTGCACCAAGCCACACGCCCCCACAGGCAAGTCGTCACCGGCTTGGTGGTACTGCTGAGCGCAGCGGTGTTGTGCCAGCTTGACCCGATTGCAGACATGCCGCTGGGCGCCTATGTCGGCATCGCCCTGTTGTTACTGGGTGCCCTCATTACCCTGCCACCGACCGTCAGTTGGCTACTGGCACAAACGCCCCAGCGTTGGCTCTCTCGACACCTGCCTTTGTTGGCGATCAGCCGTGCCCAACGCATGCCGCACACCGGTGCCACCGCCATCAGTGGCATTGTGGCGAGTCTCGCGCTGGCCGTTGCCTTGACCGTGATGGTAGGAAGTTTCCGGTTCTCGGTTAGCCAGTGGTTGGATACCGTCTTGCCGGCCGACGTTTATTTGCGCACCAGCGCGCCGGGCGGCAATGACGTCACGCCTGTATTCGATGCCGCCTTGGTTGACCGACTGCGTACCCTACCCGGCGTATCCGGCGTGAGGGGGCAGCGAATCACGGAGGTCATTCTCGACCCCAACCTTGCACCCGTGACGTTGCTGGCGCGCGAGCTACCGCGAGACCCCGACGGGCACCCCAGCGACACCCCGCTGGTCGATACCGTTGTCGACCTAGCAGCCCTGACCACCGCCACGAGCTACCCCGTGTGGATCAGCGAAGCCTTGCGCGATCGCTTGGTACTGCGCTTAGGCGATGCCATTCCAAGCCTGGCCACCGCCCTACCGGGACAGACGCCGCGCGTGGCAGGAATCTGGCGAGATTACGCGCGGCAAAGTGGCAGCCTCGTGATGGCGCACACCGACTACGTTGCGCAAACAGGTGACGCCCGCTTCACCGATTTGGGCCTCACCTTTACCGACGATCAGCGCCGTAACGCGGACCAAAGTGCTGTCATTGCGGGCATTCGCGCCGCCGTTGCCGCCGCCGCAGGCGAGGCCATCGCGGCTGATCTCAGCATCACCCAGTCCATGCAAATTCGTGCGGCATCCCTCACTATTTTTGACCGCAGCTTTGCCATTACACGCTGGCTGCAACTGGTCGCGATTGGCATCGGCCTGTTTGGTGTGGCCAGCAGTTTCAGTGCCCAAGTGCTCAGCCGCCAACGGGAATTTGGCATGCTGATGCATCTGGGTTACACCCGTGGTCAGTTGAGTGCCATGGTCACGGCTGAAGGCTTTATCTGGAGTCTCATCGGTGGTCTGGTCGGTGCGGCACTCGGCCTGGTCGTCAGCGCGGTACTGGTGTTCGTGGTCAACCCCCAAAGCTTTCACTGGACCATGGACTGGCAAATACCCTGGGGCGATGTGGCGCTGATGGTGCTCGCCGTGATGGCCAGTGGCACAGGCACCTGCTGGCTGATTGCACGCCAAACATTGCGTCAATCCATGGTTCAATCTGTCAAACAGGATTGGTAGTGTGATGCATTTCAAATCCAACCGCCGACAACTCATTCAAGCAGGCGCCTTAGCGGCGTTGGCCAGTCGTCTCCCGATCGGCGCTGCGTGGGCCGCCACAAACTCTGTGTCGACGCCTTTGACATTCCCCCGCGACAACGGCGCGCACCTGGACCACGATATTGAGTGGTGGTACCTCACGGGTTTTTTACAAGCCGCGAAAGTCAATGCTGAACCGCCCATCGGGTTTCAAATGACGTTCTTCAGAAAGCGCATCCCCAGTGCCCAACAGCTCACACAACAGTTGGCTGCCAAGCACCTTGTCTTCGCTCATGCAGCACTGACATGGCCCGGCGCCGATGGTCGCCCCGCCGCATTTCACCACGACCAACGGCTGGCCCGCTGGAACGGTGTATCGGATGCGGCGGATGATGGCCGACAACCCGTTTACGTCTCGCAAACGCACATGGCTGTGCGGCTGGGTCGGGGCGCGTCGTCCTGGTTCTTCCAGCCTTCAAACGGCAGTCAAGAACAGAGGCAAACGCTGCAATTTGATGCCGGCGTTCATACCGATGCGTTTGCCCTTGATCTCAAGGTCGAGCAAACCCAACCCACCGTCTTGCAAGGGCGTGGGGGCTTGTCTCAAAAGGGCCCTGACCCGGAAGCAACGAGCTGGTACACCACCGACCCACAGCTGCGCATCAAAGGGCAGGTCACGTTGAAGGGTGCCGCGCCAATATCCGTCAACGGAACAGGCTGGCTCGACCATGAATGGAGCCACGGCTTCATGCCGGCGCAAGCCGTTGGCTGGGATTGGATCGGGATGAACTTCGATGATGGTTCGGCGCTCACCGCTTTTCAGCTGCGTGATGCCAACGGCGGCGTTGTATGGACCGGTGGGTCCTGGCGTGCAGCCGGCAGCGATACCGCACAAAGTTATCGCGCCGGTGACCTCGCATGGCGCGTTTTATCGACCTGGCGAAGCCCCGTTACCGGCGTGGAATACCCCAGTCAATGGGCGCTTGAAACACCACAGGGGCGCTTCACCATCGTCCCCGTCTCGTCGCAGCAGGAGCTGGACAGCCGCGCAACGACCGGGACGATATATTGGGAAGGCTTGAGTGCCTTGCGCGATAATTCGGGACGTCGCGTCGCGTGGGGTTACCTAGAGATGACGGGCTATGGTGACCCACTAACGATCTAAACATGCAAACACTCACGCCCAGCGCACTGCCACCACGAACAAAATCTGCCGGCTTGGCGGCGCTCATTCCCTTTGTTAAACCCTACCGCTGGCATGCAATGGGTGCGCTGGTACTGCTGGTCTGCGCGGCATTCACCACACTGATTTTTCCGGCTGCCCTGCGCGAGCTGATTGATGGGGGCATTGCCAACATCAACAACCCCAATGCGGGCGGGCAGGATGCCTTGGCCGGCTATTTCGCTGCGCTACTTGGCGTAGCGCTGGCGTTGGCCGTCTTTTCATCGGCTCGGTTTTATATGGTGAGTTGGCTGGGCGAGCGCATCACCGCAGATCTGCGGCAAGCCGTCTACAGCCGCGTCTTGCAGCAAAGCCCGCAATTCTTCGAGAACACACCCACAGGAGAGGTCCTGTCACGTCTCAGCGCCGACACCACACTGATCCAAACGGTTGTCGGTTCATCGCTCAGCATGGGTTTGCGTAACGCGGTGATGGGCATCGGTGCGCTCGCCATGTTGGTGTGGCACCACCCACTCATGATGGCGCAGGTCGCCGTCGGCTTGCTCTTGGTGATTGCGCCGAGCGTGTGGATGGGGCGCCGCGTACGCCGTCTGTCTCGCGCCAGCCAAGACCGTGTCGCCGATGCCAGCGCGTTGGCCAGTGAAATCCTGAATGCCATCACGGTCGTGCAAAGCTTCACCGCGCAGGTGCGCGAAAGCTTGCGCTTCAAAACGGCCACCGACAACGCGTTTCATGCCGCATTGCGGCGCACCAAAGCACGGTCGTGGTTAGTGGGCTTCATCATGTCGGCGACGTCAGCGGCACTGCTTTGGGGCTTGTACAAGGGCACGTTGGCAGTGGTGTCTGGCGACATCACGGCGGGTGAGTTGGGTCAAACCGTTTTTTACGTGTTGATTTTGGCCGGCGCCTTTGCCGTTTTGGGCGAAGTCAGTGGTGACTTGCTGCGTGCCGCAGGGGCCAGCGAGCGGCTCATTGAGTTGTTACACCACACCCCTGCGGTCGCGCAGCCCACCCACCCAGTTCCTTTGGCAGCCACCCCCAGCGGTGCAACGGGTAAAGGCATGGCGGTCAACATGAACGCCGTGCAGTTCAGCTACCCCTCCCGGCCCAATACCTATGCGCTCGATGGACTCACCTTAACAGTCGAGCCGGGCACCACCACCGCGTTGGTGGGTGCGAGTGGCGCTGGCAAAACCACCATCATTCAATTGCTCCAGCGCTTCTATGACGTTCAATCGGGCGACATCAAGCTGAATGGCTGCGACATCAAATCACTCGATTTAACCGAGTTGCGACAACACATTGGCGTCGTGCCTCAAGAACCCGTGGTCTTCGCTGCGACCGCCTTTGAGAACATTCTGTATGGTCGCCCGGATGCGTCCGAAGCCGAAGTCATCGCAGCCGCAAAAGCGGCACACGCCGATGAATTCATCACCCAGTTGCCCATGGGCTACCAAACCTTCATGGGCGAGCGTGGCGTGCGTTTGTCCGGTGGACAACGCCAGCGCATTGCCATCGCGCGCGCCATCCTTAAAAATGCGCCGCTGTTGCTGCTTGACGAGGCGACCAGCGCACTGGACACACAAAGTGAAAAACTGGTTCAAGCCGCGCTCGACCATGCGATGCGTGATCGCACCACGATCGTGGTGGCCCATCGCTTGTCAACGGTTCAACGCGCGGATCGAATTGTGGTGTTAGAAGCTGGCAAAATCATCGAGTCCGGTACGCACCAAAGCTTGCTGGCCAAAGGCGGCGCCTACGCTGCACTGGCACAAGCGCAGTTTCAAACGGAATCACACTGAGGTCACTTGGAATGGGCACCCTGAAAGTCTTGTTCGTTTGCATGGGCAATATCTGCCGCAGCCCCACGGCTGAGGGCGTTTTGCGGCACCATGCGCGACTAGCGGGTCTGTCTGAAGCCTTCGAGATCGACTCGGCAGGGACGCACAACTACCATCCTGATGCACCGCCTGATTCACGCAGCCAAACCCATGCCAAGCAGCGTGGCTATGACCTGAGTGATCTCCGAGCCAGGCAAATCACTGATGCCGACTTCGAGCGTTTTGACTTGATCCTCACCATGGATTGGGACAACCAAGCCCTAACAGAAGCCGCTTGCCCACCGCCGCTGCGTCAGAAAGTTCGGCGTTTTGCAGAGTTCTTCATCACGCACGATGACGCCGTCGTCCCCGATCCCTACTTCGGGGGTGACGGCGGTTTCGCGCATGTTCTGGACCTGTGCGAAGACGGTGCGCGGGGCTTAATTCAGTACGTCAACCGAAAAAAAGCCACCGCTTAAGCCAACATATCGGACCAGATGTTTTGCGCCCAGTTCATGGCGTAAACACCTTCTAACTTGTTCGCCTCAGGCGTCAAGCCACCGGCACCTTTCACTGCCAGCATGGTCTTTTTCTCAACGTCGTAGCTGTGGACACTGGCCACGTGTACCACCTCGTCTGCGGTCACGAAGCTGTAGCAGGTGTTGGCATAAACCGGTGACGAAGGAACCTCTTGCCCGGTCATCATCGCCACCACGGCAGCCGCACACGTCTTGCCGTGCTGGTTAGCCATGTGGCCTGATTTCGGCATCCCTGGTGCACCCTGAATGGAATCACCCAGCACATGCACGTTCTTCTGGGCTTTTGATTCAAAGGTCAGGAAATCAACCTCACACCAGCGGTTATCCAGCGTAGCCAAGCCAGCGGTACGGGCAATCGTACCGGCGCGCATTTCGGGTATGACGTTCAAGACATCGGCCTTCATGTCGTCGTTGAAATCAAACTTCAGTGTTTTCGTTTGCACATCAACGTCAATCACTTTGTGGTTGGGCCGGTAATCGATATAGCCGCTGTAATGATCGGCCCACGCCTTCTTGAACAACTTACCTTTTGACACCACATCTTTGTTGGCGTCAAACAAGACCACCTTACTTCTAGGCTTCTCGCGCTTGAAATAACCGGCAATCTGGCAAGCACGTTCATAGGGCCCGGGCGGGCATCGGTAAGGGCCCAGCGGCACCGACATGGCGAAGACACCGCCATCAGGCATGGCCTCAAGCTGCTTACGCAAGGTCGCTGTTTGCGCGCCTGCCTTCCAAGCGTGCATGACCTTTGACTGCGCGTCCGCGTTATTCAAACCAGGGATCTTGTCGTACATGAAGTCGATACCTGGCGAGACAATCAAACGGTCGTAGGGTAGCGTGCTGCCGCCCGCCAGTGTCACGGTGCGCTTGGCAGTGTCAACAGCAACGACCGTGTCTCGCACCATCTGAATCCCGTGGCGGCCTTTTAGGTTGTCGTAGGAGGTCGTGATATCAGCCATCTGCTTGACGCCACCCAAGACCAAATTAGAAATCGGGCACGACACGAACATCGGGTTAGGCTCGACCAGCGTGACCGCAATCGCACCCTCCGACCACATGCGGATGTACTTGGCGGCCGTGGCCCCCGAAAAGCCGCCGCCGATCACGACGACCTTGCCCTTAGAGCCACCACCCACTGTGGCGCAACCTGCGCTCAAGCCCAAAGCGGTCAGACCTGCACCCGCGCCGATTGAATTGATAAATTGACGACGTTTCATGGCATCACCTCACTTATTTTTGTGCTGCAAAAAACGCAGCCATGGCTTCAATTTGCGCATCGGTGTAACCCTTGGCAATCTGATGCATGATGGTTGCTGGAACCGCACCAGCCTTGTAGGCCGCCATTTTTTTGATCAGTTCAGCGGCAGGCTGACCGGCCAAAGCAGGTGCTGCGCCGACGGCCTTGCCGTTGGTGCCATGGCAATTGGCACAGGCTGAAGCCCATTGTTTAACTTGCAGATCTTGCGCCGATACGGCGTTTGCGGTGAGCAACAACAGCGCGGCACCGGCTGTTGATGCCAACTTTCTCAGGCTCATGGTTCATCTCCCAATTTTTGAACAAGGACGAAAATATTCTTGGTTATCTATATTCCGACCCGATCGTATGAATCGGAATCAACAAACTCAATTAGGGAAAAGCCTAGCCCCCACCACGCTGCATATACAAGTCAAAACGACGCATGAAGGTATAGCGCTGTGCCGCGTCTTGATTGGTAAACGTGAAGGTCACGATCAAGCGCGGAATACTGGCAAGTGCGATAACCCGAGGGGCTCCCACTTGCCAATCGATTCGTAAACCACCATCCGAGAAACGGATATCGGCTGACGAATCGGATAACGTCCAAGGATGGTCGCCAATGGCATTGGGCAACCAACCATGCCACTCATTGAGAGAGCAGCCCATCTCACGTGTGAAGGCCTCGGCGTAGCTCGATTGCATTGACTTACCGACCCTCAACCACCTGCGATAGGTGGCCAAATGGCCAGCACATCGTTTTCGACAAGCTGCCGCGTTGCACGCGCCTCAGGTGCGACGTAGTGGCCGTTGACCAGCACCAAGTGCACCAGTTTTTCAGGCAAAGCGAACGAATCAATGATGCTCAGGATGCTCGCATCGGGTGCGACATCCAGATCCATTTGATTCGCTCGTCGGTGCTCTTGGGGCAGATAGTCGGTGAGGGTGGCAAATAACTTGAATGTAATTTTCATCGATTGAAACAGACCCTTTAGCGACGACGCGTGTCGTTGGCACCGCTCCACTCGCCTTGCGCTTGCGAGCGCGCCAAGTAGGCCCGCATCAGCTGCGTGGGGTCCTCAATCAGCTTGTCTTTCCATTCACCGAGATGCACTTGACCTTCAACCAAACCACGCATGACACCGACATGGTCTGTCCAGCCCACACTGTTACAGCCGACCATCACATCGCCGCTGAATTGCAGGCTCAGGTGGCGGCTATCGGTGGTCAGTGTTGCCGACTCACCGCCAGACACCCCTTCCCAGTTACCAAAACTGGTGGAGATGAGGCCCAGCGTGTCCAGCACGTTGATTTGCGTCACGCCCTTGAGGTAGGTGGTCTGCCCCACCATATTGAGGGCGGCAACCCGCGCCTGTTCGGCCGCGTTGGGCTGGATCGCGCTCACGATGGTTTTGCCGCTGACCTTATCAAAGGCCTCGGCACAATCACCCGCCGCGTAGACACCCGGTACGTTGGTTTGTAAATGCTCGTCGGTCAGGACACCCTGCAGGCACTTGACGTCTGAACCCTCAAGGAAATCAATGCACGGCTTCACGCCGGTCGCACTGATGACCAAGTCAGCTGGAATCTTTTTGCCGTTGGACAAAACGACGGTCACTGGCGCGTCGGATGCATCCTGACTGCCACCACCCAACATGCCCGCCAACTTAGACAGCAGACCGCCGGATGATTCGCCTTGGCGTTGGATCGATGTGACCTTGGCACCCGTGAACACTTGCACGCCCTTGTTCTGTACCCAATCGCGAATCATGCCACCCGCAACCGGGCCCATCATGCGGGGCACCATGCGGTCACCCATCTCCACCACGGTCAACTGAACACCGCGTGCGGCCAAGGCCTCCATGATGATGCAGCCAATAAAACCAGCCCCCATCTGCACGACCCGGGCACCCGGCTTCGCCAACGCCATGATGGCGCGGGCGTCCTCAAGCGTCCAGCAGGTTTGCACCTCAGGGCTATC
>OBMK010000559.1_pt1 | contig 35703 bp, 33 predicted proteins | sample 1539081 | NCBI WGS metagenome assembly OBMK01 (sample SAMEA3355528, study PRJEB22509) | marine metagenome | biome: marine; feature: river plume; material: water | place: USA | collected 2010-08-07 | depth 0.5 m | reverse complement strand
ATTGCAGACGAAGTAGACCCCGACAACAGATACAACACAAGGTTTTAATATGATATCAAGAAAAGAATTTACTGAAAAGGTAGAACGATTACTTTCACGAGGAAAAGGTGTTGATGTAATGGGTGCAATAGTTAGAGTTTGTGAAGAGAATAATTTAGAACCCGAAAGTGCTAAGAGACTTTTAACACCACCTCTTAAAGAGAAGTTGGAAGCAGAAGCACAAGGACTAAACCTAATCAATCGTGGTAGGACTAGTCAAGGAACAATCACACGATTTTATGAGGAAAAGAAATAATGGAAATTAATGATATAGTCACGGTAGTGGCCACAAGTGGTGAATACATTGGTAAATTTAAAAGTTTAGAAAATGGTATACTGAATATTGAAGACCCTAGAATGGTAATCTCTCATCCAAACGGAGACGGTGGAATGGGATTTGCAAGAGGGATTGCAGTCACTGGACAAGAAAATCCAAGTGAAGTTTCATTCAATGAATTCGTATTTGTTGTTGCAACAAACCAACCTATTCAAGAAGCATACCAACAAGCAACTGGGTCTATAGTGACACCACCACAAACTCCTACTATCATAACTTAATGACCAGTAGGGAAGGATATGATGCATACACTCTTTATCTTGGAATAAAACTACACTTCTATTCCAAGGACTACGACTTTATAAAGTACAATGGTAAAGTAAAGAGTGACATCAATTCCTTTCTAAAACGAAAAGATAAATTTCATTTTGGTAAGTTATTTAAAACTTACAAACAAGACTTACAAGATTTCTATATTGCAAATCTAAGTCTTAAAGACAGTTGGGCAGGAGACCTATTAGACAATGAATGTGAAAGAATTTATAAAGAATGGAAAAAGAGACAACAAAAATTGTCATATATGTATGAAACAGAACTCTCTGATATCCTACTTAAAAGAAGTATACAAAAGGTATTGGAAGTAAAGAACGGACAACACCCTATACTATTAAAAGAATACATGGCAAAGAGCATATCTTTAGAGACACTTTGTATAATGGATTCTATTATCGGATTCAGTTCCGATTGGGAGAGACTAATATCAGAGAAGGTAGTCTACCCCGAAATACACATAAAGATTCAGAAGTATAAGTCTTTCGTAGACTTCGATTACACAAAATATAAAACTAAGACAATAGAGTTATGTCAGAAATAACTATATTAGGAAACGGGCCTAGTAGAGAGGACTTTGATATCGACAATTGCACACATGAAGTATGGGGTTGCAATGCAATCTACAGGGACACTAATAAGTGTGACATAGTGTTTGCAGCTGATATGCCTTTACAAAAAGAGATTGTAGAGACAGGATATTATAAAGAAAACCTAGTATGTTTTGCTGACATTGAACCCCTTCCAATAGAAATGTTAGAGTTAATGTCTGCAGGTTTCAACTACAGTCATGACGATATACGAATAAGTAAAAAGGATAATGACACACACTTCATTATTCAAGGTAATGAAACTTATACAGATTTTTTGGGATTAACAAATCCCGAACTAATACTCACATACAATGACCCTATGTTTAGGAACTTGTTTACTGGAATGTCAGCATTAAGTTATGCTATGCAACAAAGTTATGAGACTATAAACATGGTGGGATTTGATGCACTGGAAAGTGATATTTGTGATAATATTTATGAAGGTAGTGCTAACTACGGACATAAATATAGTACAGACTCAACTGTTCTTGATGTTCAGAGGAGTCAGTTCATAGCACTATTAGAATGGTACTATGGAAAAGGTTCAGTATACTGGAAAAACCCTCTTGACAAAGAGGATGAAATCAAGTATAATGAATTATCTTATTATGAAAGTAGTGAGAGATGGATTCTAGGTCAAGGCCTAGAGTCTTTAATATAATGCGATATAATTGTAATACAATAGGAGAATACAATGTCAAGTTTAGATAAACTAAGAGCAGCCATGGAAACTGCTTCACCTACAGAAGGTGCAAAAAAATCCTACGGAGACGATAGTTATTGGAAACCCGAACTAGATAAAACTGGTAATGGATTTGCAGTAGTTAGATTCTTGCCAACTCCCGAAGGAGAAGAGATGCCTTGGGTATCATACTTCGACCACGGGTTCCAAGGGCCAGGTGGCTGGTATATTGAGAAGTCTTTAACGACTCTTAATAAACAAGACCCTGTTTCTGAATACAATACCCAGTTATGGAATACAGGTATTGAAGCAAATAAAGAGATTGCACGTAAACAGAAAAGACGTTTACATTATGTGTCTAATGTCTATGTTGTTTCAGACCCTAAAAATCCTGCTAACGAAGGTCAAGTATTTAAATACAGATTTGGTAAAAAAATCTTTGAACAACTCAAAGAGGCTATATCACCTGCATTTGAAGATGAACAAGCAATCAACCCTTTTGATTTAAGGGAAGGTGCGAACTTCAAAATCAAAATTAGAAAAGTGGACGGTTACTGGAACTATGATAAATCAGAGTTCGATTCAGTTTCACCATTATTCGAAGATGAGGATAAGTTGAACACTACATATAGTTCTGCATATTCTTTGACTGGTATTATTGCACCAAGTGAATTCAAAACATACGAGGAACTCAAAGAGAAACTCGATAGAGTGTTAGGATTAACTGGTTCAGTAAGTACATCAACTGCAGAGTCAGTTGCAGAAGACCTAGACGAAGTGCCTTGGTCTAATGTTAACACTGGGTCAGTTGCAGATGAACCTGTAATCTCATCAGTAGAATCTACTTCTGAAGGTGAAGAAGATGATGCGATGGATTACTTTAAAAAACTTGCTTCTGAATAAGTAAGTTTTTTAAACGGGGGTGTTGGCATATCATTATGTGTCCTTGAATAGTCAACACCGAACTGATAACGAAGGAGTGGGGTTAATCAGTAAGGGAAAGATTCATGGGGTCAAGCGGATGAATCGGTTAAGAGCGGGAATGCTGTAAAGTGAAGGGGCGACTTAACATCTTTAAGATTATAATATGAAAAGTGAATACTATAAAAACATACTACCATGGAATGAGAACGAAAGGGTTATTGACCAATTTGGTTGGAACATACAATCAGTTATAACTCCAACTGCATCATCTAAGAGTAATTGGGATGATGCGTACTTACCTGCGTGGGAATCAAAAAGACAGATTTATGAAACGGCTGCAGAGAATCGTCTTCCTAAAGGTGTATTGATGAGTGAGTTTCATGCTGGTTTATGTGAGAACATAGTTCACTATTGGTCTATGGTTGGTGATACAATCGTTGACCCATTTGCTGGAAGATTGACACGTGCATTCGTATCACAAACATTAGGAAGAAACTATTATGGTTATGATGTATCTCCCGAAACAGTTAAGAAGGTTAGACATGAGTTAGACAGACATGAACTCGGTGCAACCATCTATGAAGAAGACGGGTGTGAAATGAAATCAACACCTAATGAATCTGCAAACTTAGTTATGACTTGTCCACCTTACGCTGATATAGAAAGATATGAAAGTGCAGAAGGACAGTTGTCAGACATAAGGAAGTATGACGAGTTTTGTGAAAGGATACAAGTTTGTGGAGATAACATAGAGAGAGTTTTAAAGCCAGGTGGTTTTGCAGTTTGGGTTTGTGGTGATTTTAGAAAAGACGGAGAGTATAAATCTTTCCATTCAGACACTATAAATATGTTCACTAAGTCGGGTCTGAAATTACATGATATAATTGTAATGAAGAACAACACTATATTTGCAGCTTTACAAGCAGGTAAATGTGCAAGTAAAAGATACACTGCAAAAGTTCATGAGTTCGTGTTAGTGTTTCGTAAAGAAGGGGAACTAGAATATAGTTCAGATAAAATAAAAAACAGAGAGGAATCTTTAGAACAATTTTTCAAATAATATGCCAGAAGTTAAACCAAGAATAGATAGGAAAAGTAATAATGTTGAACCATTCGATAGAATGTTAAGACGTTTTAAAAAGATGTGTGATAATGCAGGTATTGTACAAGAGGTTAGAGATAGAAAGTATCACGAAAAACCTAACGATACTAAGAATCAAAGGAATCAAGATTTAAAAAGAAGGAAAAAGTTAAACAAGAAGAGAGAACAATCTGCTTCTTTTAGAAAGATAAGATAATGAGTAATTGGCATGGGGGAAAAGGTTCCAAGAGAAGGAACTCAAACGAAGAAGCCTATGCAGATAACTGGGAGAAAATCTTTGGTAAAAAGAAACCCGAAATTAAAGTAAGAAAAGAAACACCGAGTCACGGTGCATCACAAGTCCATTCGGACAAAACAAAATACAATCGAAAGAAAATTAAGAGTACTTAACGTCTACTAGTCTAGCAGTATCATCAGGATTTCTGAAACTATGTCTACCAGTTTGTATTGTTGTATTTTTATTATTCACAACACTAGTATTAATTGACCCTACACCATTACCATCTTGTGTAGCATTTGGTGACATTCCAATATTTGAAGCATTCTTAAGAACAATTTCTGTAGGTGTTCCATCATTCATAACACCCCTATACTTTTTAAGTGCAGACATCACCATCTTTTCTTTTTGTTCTTTGGAAGCATTTGAACTATCAATCATTGCTAATTCTTGTGTTAGGGATTGAGCTCCATTATCGAATGTTGCAATCTTATCTCCTGTTCTTCCTCCTATAACTGCCCCTGTTATACCAGTAAGTAAACTAGCAGCGAGAATACCCCAACCAACAGGATTTGAACCCAGTACAACTGCGGCCGCGGCTGGTACGGCTGCACCTAAGAGACCACCTGCCCAACTACCAATACCACGTCCAGCACTACCTCTTTTGTTTGCTTTTTCAGCACCTTCAACGGTCTTTAAATTGTCGCCAGATAATAATCCTTGATTCTCTAATGAGTCTATACCTTTACCATATTTGTTTTGGTCATATGCATCAAAACCATAATCTATTCCAGCACCTACGATTGGTAGTTTTGCAAAGGCACCTCTTGTAAATGATTTACTTAGTGCCATTTGTGAATTGGCCCTCTTCATAAGGTCTTGTCCTTGTTTAGAATCTATAAACAAATCCAACTGGTTTGGATTTATGTTTAACATCTTATTCAAATACTCGGGATTACCTTTAAAGATATATCCCATCTTTTGAGACCACTTCTTGTAGAAATTAGTTCTTTTGTCTAATGTCCCATCACTGTTAAATAACCTATCAACTTTCTTTGCATCACTAGCATCAAAGTTATCTAGTTCTGATGTGAACGAACCTCGCATACCATATGACTCTGCACCTTCTGTTACTACCTCATCAGGTCTAACCACTGGTATGGAATTTCTATAAGTATCCATTGACCTACTAAGGGATGCACCTGCTTCCATACCAATTGCTACACCAGCATTAGAAACTGCTTCATTTGGGTTGATGGGGTCAATTGGCGGTGGTCTTAATAGAGTAGGAGTGTCTTCATTATCAAAAAGTTTTGGAAGGCCGAAGGCGACCCCAACGCTACCTAGTATAGCAGCTACCATTCCAAGTCTTCCACCTTTTGGAAGTTTTAGATTTTTTAACATGCTTCCTTTGGGTTTTCCACCATCTTTATTAGCATCAAATAATTGCTTAGATATTTTATCATAACCAAAGTAACCTGCTAATGAACCAGCAAGAGGAAGAATAGCTTTTGAAAGGCCAGGAAGATAAGTGAGACTGTTCTTAGTGTTTTCGTCTCCACCTTTGATACTATTAAGACCACCGCCAATTACCAATGCTCTTAATAGTTTATTAGTTGTCTGAACACCCTCGTTGACTTCTTCAGTTTCTTTTAGTTCTTTCTTTGCAATTTTTATTGCAGGGTCTACTTCTTGACTATCTCCAGCAATTGAAGCTGCAATACCTTCACTAACACCACCAAAGGAGAAAGCACTAGCGATACTGCCAGACAAATCTTTGTTTCCAAATATCTTACCTACTGCATCTACCTTATCGACAACTGTATCTAAAGTTCCCAATAAATCAAAACCTGTAAGTTCTTTAAGTCCTTGACCGAACATAGTGAACTTAGTATCTTGTTCTGCAATTTCTTTTGATTGTTTCTCAACAGTCTCATTAAGTTTGTCCAAATTAGATTTAGACTTATCTATTAAGTTCTTCTGTACTTCTAATTCTTCTCTCTTAGTATCAAAGATTTCCGTTTCAAACTTTAGAAGACTTGCAGATTGTTTTTTCTTTTCTTCTAAAAGTTCTTTATGTTTTTTCTCATCACCAAGACCTTCTGCACGGATACTATCAAATTCAAGTTGTTGTATTTTATCTCTGAAGTCTTTAATCTTTTTACGGTTCTTAATTTCTGATTCTGCAATTTCTTGTTCTAGTGTCATTGCTTTTAATTGATTTAGATTATGTGTGTCTTGTGCAAGTTTAAGTTTTTCTACAAATCCAGTACTTCCACTAAGTCTATCTAATCCTTCTGAGAGTTTTTTATATTCTGTTGTAGTTTTATCTACATTATCAGCAGTTGCTTTTACGATTTTTTGGGTATAGTTCTGCAGTTCTTTAGCATTGGCGGCTGCCTTAAAAGAACCTTTAGTAGTTTCTCTTAAGTCTGCAATTGTCTTTGCAAGTGGAGTGTTAACCTCTTGTAAATTTGAGACGACAGTTTTAAATTTCTTACTAAACTGTTCTGTAGTCTTAGCAATTTCTTGTGCCTTTTGTTGCCTTAGTATGTTTATGCTATCGTCTGCCATGTCTTATTGTATCCTTATTTTTTACTAAATGCTTGAGCACCAAAGAAAGCTGCAACGATACCAGCAACAGCAATAAAGTATACTCCTGCCATATCTCCTAGTATATCACCAGCCTTTTCATAACCAGCAAAGTTAGTTCCAATAACTAACACTGGATATAGTAACATACCATATAAAGAGTACCATGCCATTTGTCTTTGTGCATCACGCATTGCATCTGCATCTTCTAACTCTTTACGTTTAAATTCTAAATACATTTTTTCTTCTGCTCTTGAAACTTTACCATCACCGTTTGAATCTGCAGGGTGAAATGTTTTATTGTCTTCATCACTCATAATTTGTGTCCTCTATTATTATGAATCACTTACAAATAATCAAAATTAATTTTGTTGTTCTTGTCTAATCCTCTCTCGTTCTTCTTCTAAATGATTGACAAGAAGTTTTACATATATCTCCCTTTCCCATGGTATCATTTCTTCTAATTCTGTTAATGAGTACTTGTGTTCCTGCATTAACTGAAAGTTAGATTGATAATAACCAACTAAACTTTCATGAGAAAGAGATATTAAAAAAAAGAGTTAAGTCCTTGTAGTACTCTCTCTTGTTTGGTACTACATAACTCACAAGTATACTCAACAGTTTCCTTCAATGAAGGTGTTTGTATGAAATACTCATTTACCTTTTCTAACTGTTCTAGTGTGAGAGACTCTACAAACTCTTTTAAGTCAGAACTTTGTACATCTCTACACTCATAAACTTCATTTTCGTCAAATACAGTTTCTATACCATACATAACTGTTGCAATTAGACGGTCATCAGTGTCTTCTATGCCTTCTACTATGGATAATTCTCCAACTGTAGGGTATTTTAACACTAAACCTAAGTTATCTGTTAACATAAGTTTAGAATCTAGTGGATTTTCAGTAAGTTTAACTTCATTTAAGTTAATTTCTGTACTTCCACTACCTGTACAGTCTTCTTCTGCACATAAAAACTTAACTTTAGTAGTTTCACCTACAGATTTAGTTCTAATTTGTAAAAACAAGTACTCTAAATCAAATAAAGAAAGTTTATTTGCATCAACTTTTCCAAAAGTCACACTTTCAATCAATTGAGTGAGTGCTTCTGCAATTTCTTTACCGTCTTCACTCTCTTTTGCAATCAAAAGATACTTCTGTTCTTTAACTAAGAAAGGTCTGTACTTAACTTCTCTTCCATCACTTAAATTGCACACATATGTTGGTGCAGCTTGGATTGGTAATCCCATAATTTACTCCATATTTTATTAACCACCAAATAAACTACTAAAATCTCTTAATGAGTCTTTTAGTCTGCTTACTTGTGAATCATATTTATTAAATCTCTTAAGGTATTTTTCTGCCCTATCGTCACCAAACTGGGCTGCAAGTCCTAGACCTTCTAAAATACCATCAAATCTTCTTCTACCACTATTTAGACCACTAGGATTGACCTTATTACTACCATTGTATACACTATGTAAGTCTGATAAGTCGGCAACTAATTTTGCATCTTTATATTCTGTAGTAAAATGTTGGAATGCCATGGTGACTGAAAATAATAACATATCAGCACTATCCATTGATAGAGTTTGTGCTGTAATTGCTTTTGGAAATGCATTATGTAATGTATTTTTAACTGTTGTTGTCCCTTCACCCATTCTTCCGTCTCTTCTTAAATGTTCAATCTCAACACTTCCATGGTATGTAATAGGATATTGGAATACTGGAAGTCTATTTCTTTCGTGCGATACTGAACTATAGTCACCGTCACTTAAAGGTGCAGTATCAGTAGATACAATGTAATCCATCCATGCTTGTAATATTTTTCTATCTACGAAATCGGTATCACAATAGAATGATATTTCCATTTCATGCATGTCATTAACAACACCTGTTGGAACTATTTTAGTTTTTCCTACTGGAGAATACCCTTCAGTTTCTATTGTCCTTGAAGGTAACGAAGCATTTCTACATCTCACGCCTTCTAGTGAAAGACTTACACCTTTTGCGTTATTTCCAGCTGCTATACCCACACTTTCTATACCTAGTAATTCATCTTCAAACTCTGTTTCAATTCGCCTTTGGTCAGTTCTAGTATTTTTACTTTTGTATAAAGTAGGCCCAAAGAAGTTTACTCTGAACTGGTTTGTCATTGCAGGAGTAGATAAGTTTGCCATTAATTTGTCTATAGAAAAACTTGGTCTTGAACTTATTCTTTTTGATTCAGCATTAGCTGCATCACTTCTTAGTCCTTCTTGTAATGCTTCAACATCTATCTTTGGTTGAACATCTTTGATACTTGGTATTTTATATTTTTTTATTTCCATTAATAACTCTCTACTTTTATCCTACTATCTTTGTAAACTGTATGTGCATTTGTACTTTTGGTAAATTCATAAGCTGGTAGTAAACTTACAATATCCCAATCACTGTATGGTACTTCTTTAATTTGTCCTTGTATTTCAGATGTAAGATATCTTTTAATACAAGGTCTTGCCCATTTCAACCTAGCAGACTTACGAATCAAATCATAACTCATTTGTATCCTTGTATCTTCTTCACTTTGACCGTCAAAGTCTCTAGTGTATCTTAATAATTCTGTTAACAATTCTACTCTTCTTAATGGATGAATGTAGTGTAAATTCAATCCATAAAATCCATCTGTTGTAAATTTAAATGGTATGACTAATGGAAATCTATCATAGTAAGGTAGTACATCTCTCCATTTTGCAATGTATGAAAACATGAACATTCCACCTATGACTGGTCTATCCTTATCAATGTAGTTTTCAGAGTATTCTTCTCTTACTCTAGGGCTTATTTTCATAGACCCTATCGCACCTCTAAACCAGTTTAAGGATTCTTGCGATTGTCGTTTTAACTCAACAGGAGTCATTTCACTAAGACGTGTGACAAGATTAATCATAATACTATTTATAGTTAAAAGGAATAATTTAGTAGAGATTCTTCTGTAAATTTAATTTCTTTTACAGTTTGCATAACCTTAATACTGTTTGCATACATTTCGGGTCGGTCTTCTGAAACATGCATCTCAATCATGTTGGGTTTTATAACTGCAAACATATTATTACCACTCTTAGAATACAAACCTAACCAAGTATCAAAATCAAGTGTTTCGTTTGGGGTAGATTCTTTATCCCATAGAACAAACTCTTGGTCTAACTTATTTAAATGTATGAGTGCATGAACTCTATGGGTGCCTGGATGTACAATCCACTTATCATCTTTCATGTAAGCTTGTGGAGTTGAGTACAACCCCTTAGTTCTAATCTCATTGATTAACCATATGAGTTTAGTTGCATGGAAGTTCTGATTGTATTCATGAATATCCATCTTCTCTTTGAAGTTCTTTGCAACAACTGGTTCTAAGTCTTTATGTTTCAGTAGATGTTTTGCATATGTGATATGTGCATCGGGTTTACGTTCCCATTTATTTTCAAGTGCTTCACCTAGTGTTACTAACTTAGGTCTAACATGAAACTCGTCAAAGATGACTCTGAGTTCATCTATATCCTTTTGAGTGTGTAAGTGTTTAATTATTTCCATTTAAGTATTCCTCTACTAACTTTATATCTTTAGGGGAGTCTACTGATAGACCCACATCATCTACATGCACCATCTGAACATCATAACCATTCTCTAAGTATCTCAACATCTCTACACTCTCAGATTTCTCTAAACTCTGCATAGGTAGTTCTCTGAATAGTTTAAGTCGTTCTTTAGAGAATGCATAGAGTCCTAGTTGTTGATAAACGTTTCCATTCTCATGTCGTGGAAAGGGTATACCGAGACGTGAGTAATACATTGCACAATGATATGAATTGAACACTACCTTCACTATATCATTATCCATAACCTTGTAGGGTTCGGTAATCTTGACATATGCATTTACAGTTCCGATATTAGGATTGAAGTATTCAATCATTCTATCAATTGCATCAGGGTCAATCAGGGGTTCGTCACCTTGGATGTTAACATAGATGTCTGCATCAAGTGTATCAAGTGTAAGTGCAATTCGGTCAGTCCCCGTTTCTACATCGTCATCTACCCTGATTACATTCAGGTCATTGTCATTACAGTAGTTCTCAATTCGGTCATCATCCGTAACCACGTAGACTTCGTCTAGTTTCTTCGACAACGATGCTCGGTCATAGACACGTTGTATCATTGGTTGACCACTAATCATTGCAAGGGGTTTACCCTCGAATCTAGTTGAGCCCCAACGGGAAGGTATTAGACCGACTGTATTGATTTTGCTTTGTTCCAACATTCTACTTTACCGTATCCATATTCTGCATGTATGAAATCTACGCCTGATGCATCTGCACATTCTTTGTCTACTATCATGTCTCCAACATAGACTGCATCTTTAGGACTAGTATTACAATGTGCAAGAGTAAATAATAATTGGTCGGGTGAGGGTTTACCTCTTAATCCTTCAGTGGGACAACAGATAAAATCAAACTCAACATCTAACTTAGATAAGATGTCGTGTGTTCTATCTTTATGTTTAGATGTGACAACTGCAAGTTTCTTTCCTTGTGACTTAAGGTGTTGTAAATGTTCTTCTACACCGTCATAAAACTTAATCAACTTACTATTCTTTGATGAGAACTTGTTATATTTTATCATTAACTCATCTTGGTCAGTAAGTATACCTATTTCAGTTAGTATATCTTTGAATGGTTTACCTATTAACTTGAAGTAATCTTTAAAATCTCTACCAGTGTTAAGAGAGTTGAATGACTTCTCCATGTTTTCTTTTGAATCAATTAAGACTCCGTCTAAATCAAATATGTATAATGTCTTCATGTTAGGTGGTCTTCAGTTAATATTCTAAACTTCAATCGTCTATCGTTACAATACTCTTCTGCAGCTTTAAACTTTGCTTGATTGACAGCATAGGTTGCAATCTCATTGATGTATCGTTTGGTTTGTCGTTTAGGTTCCTTTGGGGGTTTAAGTTGCTTCTTGGGTTTAACTTCTATAATCTCTCTTATAGATTGTCCCTTATCGTTAACATACTTTATGTAAAAGTCAGGAAAGTATCTATGTACTTTTTTATCTAAAGGAGACTTGTATGGAATGATAACTTCTTCACTACCCCATTCTATGATATTGGTATTAGTATCACAATAGACCATGAATCTTCGTTCCCATAAAGACCTGTATATTATCTTTGTGGGGTCTCCTTTGTATTTTTTATAGTTCTTTGGTTTAAACCTTCCGCTGTACGACATAAATAGATATGAATAAGTTATATACAGGTATTTATACATGGCATCAGTAAACAAATTTTTATCAAAACTCAATCAAGCATCTACAGCACTTAAGTCGGTTAAAGGTATATCGAGTAAAATATTTGGTACAGGATACCAAACGAATGTATCTACACAAGAACAAGATGTTGAAATTGAAAGAAGAAGACTTCAAGAAAGAGCAAAAGCTTTAAAAAGTAAAAACATTGGGTTAAATATGATACCCAAATATGAATCTAGAAAAAATCCCGACCTTTCAGCAACTGAATTGGTTTATCCAAAGGATAATCTTGTAGATAATTATATTCACTTTACAATTGAACCAAGAAAAGAAAGACACAATTCACCAAGTGCATTATCATCTTCAAGTACAGAGATTTATCTATATGCTCCAAATGTAAAGAATGATGCACCTTCCATTTCTTATAATAATGTTGATTTTGGAAACGTGCAGAGAGATATATTAAGTGGTGGAATTAATATTGGTGATATGGATGGTGGTATTAGTGCTGAACTAAGAGAGATGATAACGAAATTAGGCAATAGTATTGCATTGGGTACAAGTAACTTTAAGGACGATAGAACATTTAATCCACAAAAGGAAGTTATGTTTGAAGGTATTCAGTTTAGAACTTATGATATGGCATTTCAATTTAGACCAAATAGTGAAGAAGAGACAGAAGAGATTAACAATATCATATGGGCATTCAAGACTGCAATGTTGCCAGATACATTTCAAATGGCTCAAGGATTGGGTAAAGAATCAGAAGAATTTAGTGAAAACTACTTCAACTTACCCAATAATATAAAAATAGAGTGGGAAGGTACAATTAAACAGAAGATTGACGGATTTTTAGATTCATTCATAACTAATGTATCGGTTCAATACAATGGTGGTAATAAACTGGAAACCTTTAAAGATGGTATGCCTTTAGTTGTAGACATGACTCTTTCATTTGTAGAAAATGTTTTAATGACACAAGAAAATTATCAGAGTATTACTGCAAGTAGTAAAAAAGTAAAACTTAAAAAATCTCCAAGTGCTAGAGAGTTAAGAGATGATGCTAATGCAACATCTAACGAGGTTCAAAATAAAAAATCTAACATAGAACTAAACATTCCAACATATCTAGACCCTGGCTACACAGCTCCTGATGGAACTAAATTTAAAGATGGTAAAATAATTTATCAAAGACCTTATGGGGCTGGATAATAACTATGGCAAACGAACTATATAAAAATTTTCCTGAAATACAATATACTTTATCTAATGGTAAAGTTGTTACAATAAAAGATTTCTTTAGAAAGGCTAGAATATCATCTTTCAGTCTTGATAAGGTTGTTGACTATGAATACTACGAATTAACCGAAGGCGAACGACCTGATGTAGCCGCATCTAAGATATATGGTGACAGTGATTTACATTGGATTTTCTTTTTAGTTAATGACATGGAAAATTACTATGACTGGTATATGAGTTCAGAGACATTTGAAACACATATAGATTCTAAGTATACTGGTCAATACTTAACCTTTGCAACAACTGATGATGTTGTACAATACCCTAATTATGATAGTCAAGGAAACTTACTAAACACTAGAAAATATCTATTAGGAGAGAAGGTCGACACTACAAAAGGAACTGGACATATCTTAGAAGTAGACCCACTAAATAAAAGAGTTAGGGTAGAAAGAGGACAATGGGAACAAGGAGAAACCTTAGTTGGATTAAATAAATCATCTGTAATTACAAGTATTATAGAACCTAGAGATGTTATAGTACATTACGAAAATGTTGATGGAGTTAAAACCAATGTTCCTACAGCTGGTTATACTAGTGTCTCTTTATGGCAAAACGAATACAATAAAAATGAAAACAAAAGGCGAATAAAAATAGTGAAACCATCTTATATGAATATAGTTTTACGAGAGTTTGAAACCTTAATGTCCAAATAGTATGGACAATCAATTAGGAAAAGTCAAAGTACGAGAAGTCACCATTCAATATGGAGACCAAGAAGCCGACTTTGTTAATATAGTAAATCAAGTAAATTCAATTTCAATATATGAAAGTATATTCAGTAAACACCTTACTGGAAATGTTGTTGTGGTTGATGCAAGAAATCTAATCAATAACTTACTATTGACTGGTCAAGAGAATATAACCATTAATTGTGAAATGGCAGAGGGTGGAAATTCTGTAAACAGAACCTTTAGATTATATAAAATTTCTAACCTTATAAGAGAGGGAGATTTAGTTCAGATATACACTATGCACTTTTGTGACCCATTGATGTATAGAAGTAAAGAAGAAAGAATAAGTCAAGCTCTTAGGGGTTCTCATACAGATATGATTGAAGGTCTTTTTGAAGAACTTAGTGGAGACGCTAATTTTATACCACTATTTACTAAATTTGAAGAAACACAAGGTGACAATCATCAATTCGTTGTACCAAATTGGTCTGTTAATAAAACATTAGATTGGTTAGTAAATAATAGTAATCCAACCAGTGAAGCTTCCTATAAAAACTCAATGTTTTTGTATCAGGACATGATAGGACAGTATCAGTTTAAATCTATGGATAACATGTTAAATGATACAGAAGAAGATGTATTCCACCATGTTCCATACAATGCATTTACTAACGTAAGTTCCGAAGAACGTAATTTAGTTATACTAAGTTCAAATAAACCACAAGAGTTTGATACTCTTCGTGGATTGTCTACTGGTGCATACGCTTCACTATTAAAAGTATATGACCCTATTAGAAAACTAGAAAGTGTTAAAGAATATGATATTGAAGATACTATTCAAAGGAGACAAGATGTCAGAGATGGTAATAGTATTCTTGCACAAGAAAATCCATTAACACCTCTCATAACAAAAGAGACTACATTTCCTAAACCACATAAGTTAGAACAACCTACTACCATACTTCATGAGTATACCACAACTCATATGTTTGATAATAAAGATAAGATTGATGATGAGGAAGTTTTTATGGGTGTTAAACATACTGATAATAGTAAATTAGAAAGACATGCATTACTAGAAATCTTAAATCAAAATAGAATAGAGGTTGTCGTACCCTTTACTACTAAGATAAGGGCTGGTAAAAAGATACTATTAGATTTACCAAAAGGTGAAGTTAAAATAGGTATGAATACGGGAATAGAATTTGATAATTATTACTTAATTACAGGAGTTTCTATTCATATAGATAATGCGACTAAAGTGGGAACATGTAATTTAGAATGTTCAAAAGAAAGTAAACTATTATCAAAAATAGAACAAAATTATAGTCAAAAGGTGGCAGATATACTAACAGGTATGGAACCGAATAAATCATGATACATTACTACGGAATAGTTGAAGATAGAAATGACCCTCTTGAAATAGGTAGAGTGAGAGTTCGTATCTATGGTATTCATACTGAGAACAAATCACTAATTGCAACACCCGACCTTCCATGGTCTCAAGTATTACTTCCAACAACCTCTGCAGGTCTTTCAGGATTTGGAACACAACATGGTTTAGTTGAAGGGTCAACTATTGTTGGGTTCTTTCGTAATGATGTTGATATGCAAGACTTTATTATCATTGGTTCTGTTGCAGGTATACCTTCAGAAGGTTATCGAAAAGATGCAAATGATAAGATTAAAAAAAGAACTCCTGATGAAGGTTTCAGTGACCCTAGACGATTAACCAAAGCTGATTATGATAAAACGGTTGACGGTAAAAATCCACCCGAAGTTAAAAGACCTTTTGGACTAGAACATGGATTAGACACTGCACCTATCAAACCAAAAAAATTAAAGTTAAAATATTCAGGAAAGGGGTCTTCATATGAGAATCCAAAACTTACTGAAAAAGATTTACCACTATATCCTTTATATACAGACGAATCAGATGTATCAAAATATGCAAGAGGTGAGATAGAATATGATAAAGGTGGTGATAATGAGAAAGCTGGTGTCGTAGAATTAGGAGGAAGGGATACTTATTTTAATTCTACTGTTATGAATCCACCTTCCAGTTTTCATGATATACCTTCACCTCAATATCCATATAACAAAGTTTATGAATCTGAATCGGGTCACATAATAGAAGTAGACGATACAAGAGATGCAGAAAGGATTGCAGTGGAACATAGAACAGGAACCTTCTTTGAAATACACCCTGATGGTTCTCAGGTTACTAGAATTGTAAATGACAATTGGTATGCTGTATACAAAGACAATGAAATGTATGTTGGTGGTAATTGTAAAGTGTTCGTGGAAGGTGATGCAAAGATAGAAGTCAGAGGAAAAACAGATATAGAATCAACAGGAAATCTATCAGTCGTTGCACCTGAAGTAAGTATCAATGGTGGCAAAATTAAGTTGAACTCATAATGGCACTTGTACTTCCAGTAATACCTCTAAGTCTTCCATGTCCCGATGGAACTATAATCAATCTACCAACAAAGGCAGACTTAGTCAATGCAATTGCAAAGATAGGAGATATACCCAGTCAACTAAAAGTTTATCTTGTAACGAATGCAAGTGAGATAACTGCAGAGGCAAGAGAACAGATTGAAAAAATTATCAAAGAAGTAGAAGACTTCATGGACAAACTTGCAAATATCGCTTCTCCTTATTGGGATAAGGGAACAGTTCGTAATTGGGGTAAAGAGGCCAGAGAAGCAATAGAAGAACTATTACAAGAGTTTCATATCTACATCCCAGTAAAGATTATGGAATTGATTAGTAAGATTATTCCAGTGTCATTTACGGTCACTCTTTTAGGAATAAGTATAGATGTACTTAAAATCTTAACCAAAGAAGAACAGACAAATATAAAAATCCAAATCGGTGCAAAGGTAGATACCTTTTATGCACTCATTCCTGATGAGTATAAATTATTTGACGGTGAGTTTGGAATAGAATGTAATGAGTGGAAAGCAAAAGTTATATGGAAGTATCTAAAAAGTGAAATTATGGATTGGGTGACTAACTCCATATTCAAGTTATTTGATAAACTTATAGGTAAGTTTGAAGATATATGGAAAGCACTAAAACTTCCAAGTCTACCTGCTCTTTTTTCATTTGATTTGGGTGCATTAATTAATCTATGGAAGGCACAAGCAAAAGCAAAGTTTGGGGAAAAGACTAAAGAGTATAGAGAGTATATTATAAACAAACTAGAAAGTTTAAAAATTGCTGGATTTGACATACTTGCAATCATAGGTAGTAAGGTTGAATTAACTGTACAATCACTAGAAGATAAAATCAATGAGATAATTTCAGACTTTAGAGATTTTATAATTAACTGGAAAAAGAAACTACTATTTGATTGGGTTAAAATTGTAGAAAAGTTCTTTAAAGCAATAGGACTTGGTAAGATATTTGATTTCATAAATCTAACATTTTGTGATTTACTAAAACTTGTAGGCTTTCCACAATCAATTGACATTTCACTTCCCAAGAACGTATAAATAGTATTATGGCACAATATGTTAACAATGGAAAGACAGTCGCAAGTGAGAACATTTACTCGGACTTAAACATTTCCTTTAAGGCACATCCAATTACGGGAGATGTGACAAGAACCACTGATGTTGATTCAGTTATAAGGTCTATAAAAAATATAGTATCAACTAATGCATATGAAAGACCATTCAAACCAAATTTTGGTGCAGACATAAGGTCTATGTTATTTGAATTAGATACTACCATGTTTGGACATAATAGGGTTGCAAAAAGAATTGCAAATAAAATAGAAACTTTTGAACCTAGAGTAAGTGATGTGAAAATATCATTAGACGAAGTAAACCGTAATGAACTAAACATGACAATTTACTTTAGAGTAATAAACAGTATTAATGTAGAAGAGATTCAGTACATATTGACAAGGACACGATAATGGCTATAAAAAGTTCACAATTAAACATAACCGATTTAGATTTTGATGATATATCAGTAAACCTTAGAAATTATCTTAAAGGACAAGACCAATTCAAAGACTATGACTTTGATGGTTCAAACATGTCTGTATTAATAGACTTACTTTCATATGCTTCACACATTGGTGCAGTTAATACTAACATTGCAGCTTCAGAACTGTTCTTAGATTCTGCTCAAATCAGAAAGAACGTAGTGTCTCGTGCAAAGGATTTAGGATTTATTCCTCAATCAGAAACGGGGTCAACTGCAATTGTAGATATTACACTTAATGACGTGAGGAATCCTGATGGAACTTACCCGACAACTACTGAAATGACTTTAAGTAGAGGTTCTATTTTTAACACTACCTTTGATGGTAGTACATATTCCTTTGTGTGTCCAACTACAATAAAACCAACACAAAATGGTGATTCTTATGTTTACAATCAAGTAAACTTAGTTCAAGGAATATATGCAAGTGATACTTTCGTATATGATTCACAATTACCTAATCCTAAATTTGTACTAACTAACAACAGAGTTGATAAATCAAGAATACAAGTAAGTGTAAACTCAAATGGTGTTTCAACAACTTATGCATTATCAACTAATATCTCAACAATAACAACAGAGTCTACCGTCTTCTATGAACAAGAAAACGAAGATGGTTTTAGAGAAATATATTTTGGAGATGGTGTATTAGGTAAACAACTATTAGACGGTGACATTATAACTATGACTTATATTATAGTAGATAAGAAACATGCAAATGGTGCTAGAACATTTTCAATGTTAAACAATATTAATGGGTTTTCAAATACCACAATAACTGCCTCTTCAGTTGCTCAAGGTGGTGCAGAGAAAGAGTCTATAGATTCTATCAAGTTTAAAGCCAATAAGTTCTATACTTCACAAAACAGACTAGTCACATTGAATGACTACAAAGCAAAAGTCAGTGAGTATTATCCAAATGCAGACGCAGTTGCAGTATGGGGTGGTGAAGATAACAATCCACCTGAGTATGGAAAAATATTTGTTGCTCTAAAACCTAAGAACTCTGATTACTTATCCGATACTGAAAAAAGTAATGTTATTAAAAAGTTAAATGCATTGAACATGTTAACAGTTAGACCAACTATTGTTAACCCTGAAATTATTAAGATACTTATATCTTCAACATTTAAATATAACCCAAATGCAACTTCATTGTCAGAGGGTGAGTTGGAGACTGTAGTTACAAATGCAATCAACACATTCGATAATCAAAACTTAAGTAATTTTGATTCAATCTTTAGACACTCTAATCTTATAAAAGATATAGACAATTCAAACGATTCAATTCTTTCTAACACAACAAACATTAGATTGAAAAAATCTCAAAAAGTTTTTACAGACACTACAAGAGGTGTAGTTGTTGAGTTCGGTAATGGACTTTACAACCCACATGTAGGTCATGCAAAGGCTAGTGGTGGTATTTTATCCACTACTGGTTTCAAAGTTTCAGGTGATTCAGTAAATACTCAGTATTTTGATGATGACGGTAATGGTAATCTAAGAAGATACTATCTATCGGGGTCAACAAGAATCTATCAAGATAGTTCTGCAGGAACTGTAGACTATTCAACTGGAAAAATTTCAATCAATACTGTTTTCTTTACTTCGGTAGTAAATGTAGACAGTACGATTGACTTTACCGTTATCCCTAATAGTTTGGATGTGGTTGCAACTAGAGGTAATCTAGTTGATATCGACCAACAATCTATTACGGTGAAAGGTGAAATAGACACCATCGCAAGTGGTGAATCAAGTGCTGGAGTTGGTTATACATCAACCTCTTCCAGTAGTTATTAATCGTTATGTAGAAAGTGGTCGGGAGTCCCCCGAGTAGTTTCCCATTAATTTGGATTTTATAGGAGTAAAATTAAAATGGCAGATAAAAAAATAAGTGCTTTAACAGCAGTCGCAGATTCAGAAATCGGTGCTGATGATTTATTGCATATAGTAGATAATCCTGGCGGAACACCAGTAAATAAAAAAATGACAATTGGTCAATTGTTTGAAAATATCCCTACTCACCTTGCAGTAGATGATATTACAACTTTGACTGCTACAGCAGCAAACCTTGCATCATCATTCGTATCAGCGATTGACTTGTCAGGTGCTAGTGCTTCAGTTGCATTTACTTTAGATGACGGTACAGATGTTGGTCAGATTAAAATCATTTATGCAAAAACTGAACCTGCAAGTTCATACAGTGCAAACATTGAAGTCACTAACTGGGGTTATTCATCAACTTCAGGTACTGAAATAGTACTAGACTCACAAGGTGAAGCTGTGATTTGTATTTGGGACGGTTCTAAATGGTACCCAATTTCTGTTTTCGGTGCAACAGTACAGTAAAATAGAATATGAAAGAATATGCAACAGATAGTCTAAGTTCTAGACTTCCAAATCTCTTACCTGAATTTGTAAGAGAGGAAAGTCCTGCACTTGAGGCATTTCTAAAGTCATATTTTGAATACTTAGAAGCAGAGATAATTACATTATCTTCGCAATCAGTTCTTGATAATTTAAGTTTGGAAGATGGTATCGGAGACCTATTATTGGAATCCGATACCAGTTTTTCACCGACTTCAGAGTCATCTAAAATTATTACAGAACAATCAATTTTAAATCCAACATTATTAGCCTCTCCATTTACTAAAGGAGAATATGTTGTTGGTACTAAATCTAAATCCGTTGCAAGAATTGATATTGTAATTGAGGATAAGATTTATGTAAACACTATATCAGGAAATGGTTTCTTAAAAGGAGAAACAATTACTGGTAGAGAATCAAAACAAACAGGTGTAGTTGGAAGTTTTAAACAGAACTCTGTTCTTGCAAACAATAAACTATTAGACTACTCTGATATTGATAGAACCTCTGAAGAGTTTTTACAATACTTCCAAAATGATTTTATACCTTCATTAGATATAGGTTCTACTGTTGACCGAAGGTTAACAATAAAACACATTAAAGATTTATATCAGACAAAAGGAACTGCAGAATCTGTACAGTTCTTAATGAGACTGTTGTATGGTCAAGACGCAACTATTAGATACCCCGACAATGAAACAATATATCTAAACGAATCAGACTATAGTCAAGTAAGAAGAATGAGGGTGGAAGTTGTATCTGCACCCCCACAACAAACAGATAGAATTATTCAGTATCAAGGTGATACTAAAATAATCGAGGCAGAATCAGTCGTAGAAAATGTATTTGTAGATTCTGTTGAAGAAAGAAAATATTCAATAGAGATTACAGATAATCATATTGGTAACTTTACACAAGGCTCTACCGTCACATTTATAGACCGTGATGGTATTACAGAATATACTGGAACTGTTATAGGGGTTGTTAATGATGTATCAGACGAATCATCTTCGACCTACATATCGCATAATGATAGTGGGGACTTACTATTAGAAACAGGTGGTGGTTTATTACTAGAAGAATCATCAATAGGTTCATTGTATTCATTTAATGATAAGGTATTCTTTGCAGGTAGTAAGGATAACACGAATGCTTCAGAATGTCAAGCAAGAGTTGACGGTTTATCTAAAGGTGGTATTACAGAAATTTTCATTGAGACAGGTGGTCAAAACTATGAAGGTGGAGACCTAATTGTATTTGACAACACTGGAACATCAGGCGGTGGTGCAGAAGCGGTAATCGGTTCAGTAGGAGACGAAGTATTACTAGAAGGTGGTTCTACATTTGGACATTATGAAGTCACTGCAACTGCAGGTCAAACTCTAGTGGGTGGGCCTGGTGTTAGAGACGACAATGGCAATCTAATTATATTCAACGATAATACACTTAAAGTTTTTGTTGATGATGTATTACAAACACCAAACACATCATATACTGAAAGAGACTATTCACATAAAAACGATAGAGTGACATTTACTAATGCTCTTTCTGCTGGTCAGAGAGTTGACATGTATACTGAGTTCAATCAATTATTATATGAAGACGGAGAAGAGATAAACTTAGAAACTACTGTTGGTAATATTAGAAGTGTTAAAATATTAAGTGGTGGTGCAGGTTATGAATCAATTCCTACTGCATTCCCAGGCGGATACATTTACTTTGACGACCTTAGTGGATTTGTTTTAAATGAAGTTTTGACTGGTGGAATATCTAACGCAACAGCAACTATTATAAAAATAGAAGAAGATAAGAAACGAGTAGTTGTAAAAAGATTATCAACTGATACTGGTACATTCCAAAATGCTGAAACAATCAATGGTGGAACATCTCTTACTGCACGTGCAAACACACAAGTAAGTGTTTCAAGTGGTACAGGTGGTAAGATATTCTGTTTCTCAGATGAGATTGGTGGAATTAAATCACTAAACATTATTGAACAAGGTAGAGACTATACAGAAGATTCAGTAGTATCAAACAAATCTATATTCCCCATGTTGATTACTACACCAACTAATACTTTAAACAAAGGTGTGACCATTACAGGTCAATCATCAGGAACAACAGCTGAGATTGTTGACTATGATGCAGATAGACACATATTAAAGTATACAAATTTAGACGGACACTTCTTAATAGACGAAGTTGTCACATACCAAAACACCGACCAATTTGAGGTAATGAAATCCAACCCATTTAATGCAAGAGGTAAGTTTGGTGGTGAAGGTATAATACAAGAACAATTCTTAACAGACAAAGGACATATAAACGCATCTGCAACAAACCTTCAAGACAGTAGATACTATCAAACTCATTCATATGTTATTAAGGTTGGGGAATCAATTAACAAATATAGGTCTGCAGTTAAAGACCTACTTCACCCTGCTGGACATATATTCTTTGGTGAGGTTGCATTAGAAAATTCAATTAGTGGACAAACAAGAACCTCTAAGTTCCAACCAACAATTATTATGGTAATGGAACCTGTTCTTTCTGTATCAAATGCTTTTGCAAATTCATTAAGAACATATCTCTTACATGCAGATATGTCTGCAACAGGCCCCGAAGGTGGTATTGGTCTATTGACGCTTGACGAAGCAGGACAACCTGTATATAATACAGACCCTAGAACTGGTGGTGCAATAACAGAACCCAATACAGAATATGGTGACTCTAAAATGAGAAACCGTCATATGAACATTCTGAAGATTGTAAACAAATCTATACCTTCAGTTAGAAATGATAATGTAAGAGGAGTTGTTCGTTCAGTAGGTTCTATCAATCTAATGGACAATCAAGATACACTAGACTACCATAATAGAAAATTTGTAGCCGCAGACCAAGGTAAAATAGTAGATTTATATCAACCAAGTGAAGAAATTTTAGTAATGGAAGACGGAAGTAAGATAGAACTTGAAGAAGAAGCATGTATCATGAGATTTGAAGAAAGAAGATTTGCAGAAGTCAAGGGAGAGGCTGGGGATAGAATTATATCTGAAGACAATGAGACTTTAATACGATTAGAATCTGCAACAACTACAGAAGAGATACAATATTTTGTATCAGAAAGAAATCCCGACCTAAATGATAAGTATACTCTATTTGAAAATGGAGATAGAATTGTATTTGAGGACGAAAGTGCAATGATTGATGAACAATCATCCGATTCTTCCGTACCTTCTACTACATTTGCATCGTTTGGAACAAACTTTAAATCCCTAAATACCATTACAGGACAAAGAATATACGATATATCATATTACCTAAAAGATGAAACTGATGGTGATGATATAGTATTAGAAGATGGGTATGGAAACATTCTAAGTGAAGAGTCTAAACCCGAAGGTTTGAGAATTAGTGATTTGAATGATTACTATCCTAACCTATTCATTCCCGAATTTGAAAAAAGGGAGTTAAAAAGAACAAATATTACATATAGTGCATACATAAAGTCTGCCTAGTGTTATAAATAGTATTAAATATCTGAGGAGATAAAGAAAAATGGCAGCAATTATAACAGAGAAGTTTCGTACACATAATGCGAAACAATTTAAAGAGGACTTCGGTGAAAGTGCCTCATCAACATACATTTTCATAGGTCGTTCCCATTCATGGGCAGACGATACTTCCCCACCAGTTCCAGTAAACGGAACAAGTGAGGAAATGGATTCATTTTCAGATATGCTTTCTATGAAGAAAGTGTCTACTGCAGACGTTTCTCATGCATTAACAAGATATGATTGGACAACAGGAACTACATATGATGAATATGCACATGACATTAGTTCTTCAGAAACTTCATCAGGTTCAAGTGCAAACAACCTATTCAGTTCTAAGTTTTATGTTTTAACAGACGACTATAATGTTTACAAATGTATCAGAACAGGAAGAAATTCTTCAGGTGCAACAGTTGCTTCAACTGTAAAACCAACTGGAACAAGTGCAACAGACCTAGTGTATACCTCAGACACTGGTGCAGCTGCAGGATATATTTGGAAGTACATGTATACAGTATCTGCTGCTGATACAATTAAGTATGTTACTTCAGACTTTATCCCAGTAAAAACATTGGGTGCTAAAACTGCTGTTGCTGGTACAGGAACAAACGGTCAGTTAGGTTCAACTGCAACAAACGACTCATCTTCACTATGGGATGTAGAAAACTCTGCAACTTCAGGTGCAATCTACCATGTAAGAGTAGATAATGCTGGTTCAGGTTATACGCCTGGAACATATACTAGTGTTGCTATAGACGGTGACGGTTCAAGTGCAACTTGTTCAGTAACTGTTGGTTCTGGCGGTGGTATCACATCTGTTTCAGTAACTACATCTGCATATGGTTCAGGTTATAAACGTGCATCTATTGATGTTGCAGGTATATCAGGAATCGGAAGTGGTTCAAGTGCAATATTAACACCAATTATATCACCTATGAACGGACATGGTGCAGACCCAGTTGAAGAACTAGGTGGAAACTATGTAATCGTAAACTCAAGATTTGAGTTTAACGAAGGTTCGGGTGACTTCCCAACAGATAACGATTTCAGAAGAATAGGTTTATTACAAGACCCATTCAGTGCAGGAACAACAACAGTTGCAACTGCAACAACACTTGGTGCATATTATAAGATGACATTATCAAGTGTTTCAGGACTATCAGTAGATGATACTATTCTTAATGCATCTTCAGACGGTAATGGAGTTGCAGTGTCAAGAATTATATCAATTAATGGTTCAGTTCTATCACACCAACCTATTGCAAATAGTGACGGTGGGTATGTAAACTTTGCACAAAACGATACTGTTTTTAAAAGTGGTGCCACCATTGGTAATGCTGATACAATAGATGCAACATTCCCCGAAGTTGAAAGATTTACAGGTAATATTCTGTATATTGAAAACAGGGGTGCTGTGACTAGAGCTGCAGACCAAATCGAAGATATTAAATTAATTATAGAAATGTAATTATCGGGGACTTAGTGTCCCCACAACAGGTTAAGGAATATGCCAGAAAAAACTGATTTAAATATAGCACCGTATTATGATGACTTTTCGGAAGATAAGAAATTCAATAAAGTTCTTTTTAGAGCGGGTCGTCCATTACAGTCTAGAGAACTAACTCAAACACAATCCATATTACAAAATCAAATTGAAAGATTTGGTTCTCATATGTTTGAAGAGGGGTCTTTAGTCACTGGTGCAGAATCGGATGTAGATTTAGAAATATTTTATGTAAAGGTAAATTCTGCAAACCCAAATTCAAATGGTTCTGCAAATGTCGAAGACTACAGAACAACATTTCATAATAAATTTGTAAGAGGTAAATCTTCAGGTGTTGTTGGTAAAGTATTTACTTCAAGTGAAGAAACAACTGATGATGCAATTACATTATTCGTAAAATTCCATTCACAAGGTACTGATGCAAATAACTCAGTAGTTTTTTATTCAGGTGAAGAATTACAAGAGTGTACATTAGGTGAAGATGGAACAGTCACTGTAAATAGTGCTAATAATAATGAGTTTACAATTAAACCTAAAACAGATAACCCAGTTGGTCGTTCTTCAATTGCAAGTATATCAGAAGGTATCATATTTGCCAGAGGATTCTTTTGTAAGGTTGATGCACAAACATTAATTTTAGAAAAGTATTCAGGTAAACCAACATACAGAGTAGGTCTAACAATTGCAGAAAGTCTTTTATCTTCTGCAGACGATACAAGTCTTTTAGATAACTCTTCAGGTACAACAAACGAAAATGCAGCTGGTGCTGATAGACTTAAAATAGATTTTACATTATCTAAGTACACACTTGATACTGCTAATGATGTAGACTTTATAGAACTTGTCAGGGTCAATAAGGGTATTATAGAATTAAAAATCACTAGACCGATATACAATGAGATAGAAAACTCAATGGCACGAAGAACATTCGATGCAAATGGTGATTTCGTTGTAAGACAATTTACACATAGTTTAAGAGAACATTTAGACGACACTACAAACAGAGGATATTATACTTCAACTAATGGTGGAGATGTAAATAAATTTGTAATGCAAGTATCGCCTGGTAAGGCATATGTAAAAGGATATGAGATAGACAAAATTGGAACAACACCAATACCTTTCAGTAAGGCAAGGTCTACAGTCACACTAAACAACACAAACACTCCAGTCAGACTTGGAAACAAATTAAGAATTACAAATGTTCACTCTTTACCCGAGTTTGGTAACGAAAGTGGAGATGCAAGTATATCACCATTTAAAGAAGTAACACTTTGGGATACTACAATATCAAGTAGTGGAACAGAACCTACAACTGGAAAAATTGGTTTTGCAAGATTAAGAAATATAGACCTTCAAGAAGGTGTTGACTCAAGTAATGTATATACAGACGCAGCTGTTTGGAACTTATACTTATTTGATATCAAAATGTTAACAAAACTAAGTGGTTCACTTAGTGGAACATTTACAGAAGGAGACCAAGTAGTTGGTGGAACTTCAGGTGCAACTGGTATTGTTTCATATACTACAACTGGTCAGTTATATGTTCATGACGTAGTAGGTACATTCGTAGTTAATGATGCAATCACAACTAATGGTACAACTAGTGGAACAACAACAGTCACTGCAGTAAGAAACTACAACATTGACCGTGCAAGAGGTGTATCACAAGACCCAATAGATGCAGGTTCAACTATATTCACTGCAAATGTTAAGGTAGACGCTTCTAAAGTTTTATTAGGAACATTGACATTTGGTACTAACACTGCAGTCACTGGTTTTGCAACATCATTCACAACAGAATTAAAAGAAGGTGATTTTATAGTAAACCCTGCAAGTGGTCAATCACTAGTAGTTGCAAGTGTCACTGATGATACTAACCTCGTACTTTCAAGTGTATCTTCAAGTGCATATACAGGTAATGTTACAAGAAATCGTGCAACTTTATATAACCAAGACCAAACTGCTTCAGTATTTTCATGGCCAAGAGACTGGGTAAAAACACATTCATGTGATTCTATTCAAGTAAGAAGACAACAAGTAGTTGATGTCTCAGGTGGTTCATTTACTATATCTACAGGTTCAAATGCAACCTTCGGTGCATTAAATACCGATAACTTTACAATTGCAGTTGTAAATGCTTCTTCAGATGGAAGTGCATATGCTTTAGGAGACCTTTTAAACATAGAAGACTTAACAGGAACTGCAGCTTCAGATGGTGGTTCAGGTCAAACACTTACTAAAACAATTGCAAACAATAATGGTGCAAAACTTAAAATAACATTTACAGTTAACAGAACAAACCCAGCTTCTAGAAATAAGACATTGAGACAATCAAGATTACTTGGTGTTGAAAGTGCAAGAAGTGCTGGTGGATTCTTTGGTACTGCATATGATGATAAAGAAATTACATTAGGTGTTGCAGACGTTCATAAAATTCATGCAATCTATGAAGGAGTAGGAGGAGCAACACCTCTACCACCTTCTTCATATTTCTCAGTAGATAGTGGAACCTTCCAAGTCTATGAAACAATCGTAGGACAAACTTCAGACGCACGTGCAATTCTTATTACATATAGTGGTTCACTTGCAACTTCATATTATAGAATGGTATCAGGTACATTTACAGAAGGTGAAAGTGTTGTTGGTCAAACTTCACTTGCAGTCGCAACAATTACTAGTGTATCACAAGGTTCACCCGATATCAAGTCTAGATTCTTCTTTGACAATGGACAAAGAGATGGGTTCTATGACCTTGCAAAAATTACAAGAAAGGTTGGGGAACCAGTTCCTTCAGGAAAAATACTAGTTGTATTTGATTATTTCACTTCAGATAGTGGAGACTTCTTTGATGTTGAGTCATATGACTCTATACCATATCAAGATATTCCAGTATACTCTCCAAGTAGAGTAGACTTAGGTGGTTTAGAACCCGATGGAACATTTGAACTTTCAGACGCAGTTGACTTTAGACCAGTTGTAGGACAAATTATTGGTACTTCAACATTTGGGACAACAAACACACAAGACCCAACTAACCCAGTAAACTTATCAAATTCTACAGAGGGTGCTGTTTATGCACCATTTGGATATGACACTGGTAGAGACTTCGGTTCTTCAAGAAGTGGTATATCTTCTACTGGTGCAAGTGCAAACGATACTCCAGTGACAGGTTCAAGTGTAGTTGGTGACATATCTTTTTATGTTGGAAGAATTGATAAAGTATTTTTACATAAGTCAGGGTCATTCCAAACGTCTTCAGGTATTCCTGCACTATCACCGACTAAACCAAAGGCTGTTGATGATGCAATAGAATTATTTGAAGTTCAAATTCCTGCATATACTAAAAATTTAAAAAATATAAGGGTAAGAACACAAGACCATAGAAGATTTACAATGAAAGATATCGGTAAGATTAATAACCGTGTCACAAACTTAGAACGAATTACTGCATTATCTTTATTAGAAAGAGATACACAAACAAAACAAATTTTAGACGCAGACGGATTCGATAGATTTAAATCAGGATTTTTAGTAGATAACTTTAGAGGTCATAGAGTTGGTGATGTAAATCACCCCGACTATCAAAATAGTGTAGACACTAAACTTGGTGCAATGAGACCCAAGTCTTATTCACAATTCTTTGACATTGAATTTAATAGTGTATTATCATCAAACTTCCAAAAGACTGGAGACTTGATTACTTTACCTTATACACCTGAGACATATACAAATCAAGATAAGGCCTCAAGAACAATCAATGTTAATCCATATCATGTATTTAACTTCTTTGGAACAGTCAAGTTATCACCCGAAACAGATATATGGAATGATACAGAACAATTACCCGAAGTAAGAATGAACAGAGAAGGAAACTTTGATGCAGTTCTTGCTGAAAATACAAACTCACTAGGAACGGTTTGGAACTCATGGCAAACAACATGGGTTGGTGAACCTAATGTAGTATCAACAGAAGTGCAGGCCACTTCTAATGGTTCTTGGAGTGGAGACCCAGCACAAGGTGGTGAATGGGTTGCAGGTTTATCCGTCACAAGAGAAGTCACTGAAACTGTAGAGACACAAACAAGAACAGGTGTTACAACAAGTGTTGTTGAAGACTTCGTAGAAACAAGAAACGATAGAGTTGTAAGTATAACAATAGTACCTTTCATGAGGTCTAGAACTATTGAGATAGATGCAACTAACTTAAAACCAAATACAAACCACTATTTCTTCTTTGACGGAATACGAGTTGATACATTTACTAAACCATTCAGTACAACATATTCACAAGACGGTGGAATCACAACTACATCAGAATGTAAATCAGACGGTAATGGTAGACTTCGTGCATACTTTGAATTACCTAATAGTAATGCACAAAGATTCCCAACAGGACAAAGAGAACTAAGATTAACTTCTAGTTATTATGATTTATCAAACCCAGGCTCACAAGCGAGTGGTGTCTATCAGGCACAAGGTTTATTACAATCTAACCAAACAGAGATAACATCTACAAGAAACGGTAGAGTGATATTAGAAAGAAACAATGGGACTAGACAAATAACTAGGGCTGGTGAGAGAATAAATGCACAAGTATTTGATACTGTATCACCACCAGTACCACCAGTGCCAGAATTACCTATAATACCTGAGATTATACAAGACCCTGTACCAATCCCAACACCTCCACCATTCATTGCGGCACCATTGCCAGCATTGGTTGAGCCAGAACCTTTCATTGCACCTCCAGTATTTATTCCTACTACAAGACAAATACTTGATATACCCGATAGACTAGAGGACAGAAGATTCTTTGATTTCCCATTAGAAAGAGGTTGGGGAGACCCACTTGCACAATCATTCTTAGTTGATAAATCAGGTGGCATGTTCGTGACATCTTTAGATTTATACTTTGAGAAAAAAGATACAACATTACCAGTTTCTGTTGAAATTAGAAATATGGTAAATGGATATCCAGGCCAGACTGTAATACCTTTCTCAACAGTGACTAAGAACCCAGGCGATGTAAACACTTCAACAGACGGTTCTGCAGTGACAACATTTACATTTGAATCTCCAGTTTACTTAGAAGAAGATTTTGAATATGCATTTGTTGTCTATTCTAACTCAAATGAGTATACTGCATTCATATCAAGAATGGGTGAGAAAGACCTCGCAACAAGTCAGACAATTTCAGGACAACCATATGCAGGTTCATTATTTGTATCTCAGAATGCATCAACATGGACTGCAACACAAGAAGACGACCTTAAATTCCACATGAAGATTGCAAACTTTGATGTATCTAAGATACCAGTATTGAAATTCGAAAACAAAGCATTACCAGTTTCTACATTACAAACAAATCCTGTTGAGACATTTAGTGGTCAACAGTATGTAAAAGTTTATAATTATACTCATGGTATGTACACAACAAATTCAAATGTGACCATTGCAGGAGTGACAGGCGATAAAGAGAATGGTGTATTAAATATTGCAACACCTTCAGTAAGTGGAACACCTATTAATGGGACATTTAATGTGTCTCTTACTGGTGGAACAGGAACAGGTGCAACTGCAGAATTTACAGTCGCAAGTAATGTTATAACTACTTCATACATAACAGACCCAGGCACAGGATATGCAACAACAGATACATTGTCTGCAACAAACTTTGACGGTGGAACTGCAGACTTAACAGTTGATATAGATATAGTCGGAGATACACTAGGTGGAGTTCCAGTGGCCGCAATCAATCAAACATTTACTGCAGTTGCAAATATGGAAATAGATTCATTTACAGTAATCCCCGATATATCCAGTTATGATGTTAAAACAACATACGCATCGAATGACTCAACAGTTGGTGGTGGAGAAAACGCAACTTCAACTAGAAACTATTACTATGATACACTGCATACATTGATTCCAAGTTTAAATTATAACATGACTAGAATTAGTGCAAGTGTATTAACAACACCTATGAATTCACCTGAAGGATATAGTAATGGAACTGCATACACTAAAAACACAACAAGTAAGTTTATCACATTAAATGATAATGTGTTCTTTGATTCACCAAGTGTGGTTGCATCTCCATTAAACGAAACTAATGAGATGTCTTCAGAGAAATCATTTACATGTACACTTCAATTACAATCTGTAAACGGAAATGTTTCACCAGTAATTGATGTTGGAACAATAGGTGCAATAGGTATTTCAAATAGAATTAATAACATTGATAGTTCTTCAGATGTACAAACAGGAACAGTCTATACTCCTTCAACAGAACCTGATGGAGATAATAATGCAATGGTATATTGCACAAGAAAGGTTAATTTAAAAACACCTGCAACAACACTTAAAGTTATTTCAGATGTGTTTAGACCACCAACAACAGACATTGAAGTGTTGTATAAAGTTCTTAAGAATGATGAATCAACACCATTTGATGATTTAAACTGGGAGTATTTCAATACAACAGGAACGCCTGATACAACTGTAGAGGCAGACGCAAGAAACTTTAAAGAATACGAGTGGACTGTTGATGACCTACCCGAGTTTAGTGCATTCGCAGTTAAGATTGTTGGTAAAGGAACAAATAGTTCAGTAGTGCCTATGGTATCTGCATTAAGATGTTTAGGTCTTGCATAATGTCTGAGTATATTAAAGTGGAAGGACATACATCTTTGTTAAGAGATTCCGAATCTTCTGCAATTGTAAGTACAGACATGAGTGCATGGAGATTACAAAAACTTAGAAAAGATAACTATAAAAAACAGGTAGAAGAAATAAATAATATTAAGAGTGACATAAACGATATGAAAAACATTCTTACTCAAATAGTGGAAAAGATAAATGGCTAAACAAGTAGACCAATTCAGTACTTTAGAAGACTTCAGAAAAACCTTTAATGAGGTTTCTACAGATGTTGGCGATATAGGTGGACTTAGAACTACAAGTCAAGGTACTATTGTAGACGCAGTAAACAGTATTGAAGACAAGTCCTTCTTTTTCCAAGAATTTATTTTTATTGCAACTTCAGGACAAACTACATTTTCAGGAACAGATAGTTTTGGTAATACACTAGAGTTTAAAAAAGATAGATTACAAGTTTATGTAGAAAGAGACCATCAAATAAAAGATGATGATTATACAATCGGTGGATTTGGTGTATTAAGTGGAAACACTTATAGTCAGATTACACTTGCTAGTGGTGCAACTGTTGGTGATAAGATTACTGTATATTCATACACTGGTTCATACTTAGGAGTCGCAGACTCAGGTGTTGCAACAGGGTTCTTTAACCAAACTGCAGAAAATGTAATTTACAATAACAATGATAATGGACTTATATTTAATGAGACTTCTATTAATGCAACAACCACACTTTCAACAAGTGCAAAAATAGAGTTTGACGGAAATGTATATCACCAAGATAATGTAACACTTGCAAGTGGAAAAACATTATCTGCACCAACACTTACAGACGGAACTATGTCTATTAATAGTGGTGCAATAACTAGTGCAACAACTGGTTCATTTAGTGGTAATGTTGGAGTTGGTTCACTTACTTCTGCAGGAGATGTCGCAGGAACAACTGGTACATTCTCTTCAAGTATATCTGCAACTTCAGCTGTACTTTCTTCAGATTTAACCGTTACTGGGAATACTGCACTAAACGGTAATATTGACTTGGGTAATGCTAGTGGTGATACGATTAGCTTGACAGGTTCAGTAGATTCTGATATAATATCAGATACGAATAATACTCGTGCCTTAGGGTCTAGTAGTAAAAGGTGGTCAACTCTATACTCAACAGATTTGAATGCAACAGGCACCTCCACATTGACTACAGTGGACATTAATGGTGGTAATATAGACGGTACAGTAATCGGTAGTTCAACTGCAGCTGCAATTACTGGTACAGTAATTACTGCAAGTACAAATTTTGCTGGAGACTTAACTGGTGATGTCACTGGTACAGTTTCAGATATATCAAATCATAATACAGGAGACTTGACAGAAGGGTCTAATTTGTATTATACTGATACAAGAGCAAACTCTGCTTTTGATACAAGACTTGCAACTAAAGATACAGCAAACTTGACAGAAGGCAGTAATCTATACTATACTGATGCAAGAGTATCAACAAGAACAGACACTATATTAAATCACTCTAATCATACTAACATTACCGTAAGTAAAGTTGGTGATGAGTTAAGATTATCTGCAACAGAAGACAATCTTGCAAATAATACTGCAGATGATTTAAGTGATATCAATTATACTTCAAACCCAACTGCAGGACAAATACTTGCATGGGATGCTAGTGCTGGATATTGGGAACCTGTAGACCCAAGTAATACTACAGATAATGTTTCTGAAGGTTCAAACAATAAGTATTTCTCAGACGATAGAATGAATGCAATTATAGATGTTGCAACTTCTAAAGGTCTTGTAAAAACATACGTGGACAATGCGAATGGTGGTGCTGATGACCCTTTAGATGGGACAATCACAATCGACCTAAATACCTCGAACGGATTAACCGTTAGTAGTAATTCTGTTCAGTTAGATTACGAGACTACAAGTACTGCACCTACTCAAGTAGGTAGTACTTCGACTGGACACTTATGGTTTGTGATATGATATGTCTGATGAAATTTATGTAAATATAGGAACTTCGTTCCAACAACCCTACCAAGGACAAGGACTTGCACAAGGTCGTACACCTGTTATAGCACAATATATTGCAAGAAAACCTGCAAATGCACAAACACCTTTTACATATCAAAATAGACAACCTGCAAGTGCAAGACAGCCTTCATCTGCTCAAACACCTTATATTGCAAATAGACAAACCCCTTCCATAGTTCAGGCAACTGCAAATTATCCATATATTGCATCTGCACAACAGACATATCCTTATATTGCAAATGCACAAACTACTACTCAAAATACAGGAAGAACACCTGTAATATATCAAGCAACAGGAAGAACACCATTCACATATGCAAGACAAGGACAAACACCATATAGTGCAACTGGAAGATTACCTTCTACATATGCAAGACAAGGTCAAACACCTTACAGTTTTCAACAGAGTTATCAACAAACATATGAAACACAAGGAACACAACCTTATACATTTAATGATACTGGACGACAACCTACGATATATCAAGCACAAGGAACACAACCATATAGTTATCAACAGAATTATCAGACCCCAAGTATATACACTGCACAAGTAAGTACCAATAGTCAAGCAACATATCAACACCCGACTACATATCAACATCAGGCGCAGATAACTTATAGACACCCTACTAGTTCTCAGAGTGTATTTCAGACTCCAGTAATAGCACAACAACCTTATCAACATCCTTATACAGCTCAAACTCCTGCAAGTAAAGTTGGAAGACAACCTACAACATACACTTATCCCGACCCTGCAATTTGGGGCCCGTATCCAGTAACAGGTGGTAGTTATTCAGACTATACCTTCTTTTATCAGGGGTTTAGAACTGCAGGTGCTGGGCCTACCCAATATGGTTCAGGTTTCGGTTCAAGTCCATGGTCTTCTTTGGCAGATTCTAGTCCGTATATACAACATAAATGGATGATTCAAAAAACTCCACTAACTGCTAGTACTGCCACTTTACAATTTGCATGGTTTAATAAATCCCCAACAACTGCATATCTTGGGTCTGAGATTTCATACATACAAGTAGTAACTCCTTCAGGAACTACAAATGTACCAATAGGTTCATTATCTGGCAGTTCGCCAAGTGGAACACCAGGCTCAACGTCTTTTTCGATGACTGTGCCAAGTGGAAATATTAATACTTATACATTGGCCAGTGGTCAAAGTGGTTCAATAGCGTTATTTTAATTAGAGGAAAGATATATGTCATTAATAACACAAACAATAGAAGGAAGAGAATACTATATAAGAAGTCCACTTCCAATAGTCACATGTAATGGTATAGATTATACTGTTGGTATGTCGATGCCACTTACGAATTACACTGTAGGTGGAAATGTTGATGTTGCAACTGCAACAGAACACTTTGAACAACAGGAATCAGGTTTAATCAATGAAGCAATTATTATGTCATATTCATTACCAGTAGTAGAAGATGGAAATGAAGTTTGGACTTTATTAGATGCTTGTCCACAATTAACAGCGGTATAATAGGATAATAAACAAATGGCAATAGGAAATACCCAACAACCAAATATAGGAAATGCTAGAC
>OBMK010000558.1_pt1 | contig 35755 bp, 45 predicted proteins | sample 1539081 | NCBI WGS metagenome assembly OBMK01 (sample SAMEA3355528, study PRJEB22509) | marine metagenome | biome: marine; feature: river plume; material: water | place: USA | collected 2010-08-07 | depth 0.5 m | reverse complement strand
GATGTAATAAAAATAAAATGATTCGTATAATATTCTTATGTTTGGTATTAACAGGATGCTCTGCACTCACACCTATGACTGCAGTGCTGACAGCAGGCGAAGCAGTAGATAAGATATCAAAGGCAGAAAACCCACCACCAAGCGAAGTGTCAAATGTAGTAAAGGATAAAATACAACAGAGTGATATAGAACAGATTCCTCTGCCATCACCAAACTTTGATACACAAAAAGCACTCATGTCTATCCCATGGTGGATGTATGCTATTGTTATCGCATCAGGCATAATGACTCTTATAAATAGCGTTAGACTGTACCTTTATAGGAGAAAACAGAATGATACCAATAGAACTGATAACGATGGCGGGTGGGGCAGCGATGGGCGGTCTGTTCAAGTTCATGGACCAAGCGCAGAAGAACAAACAGAAACAGATGGAAATGATGATGGCGGATCGGCAACAGAAAGCGGATCTGAAGAACGCAGACAGGGAGTCCGCATCTCGTTCAGCAAACGCAGCAGCGAATCGAGTTGGAAACGATAAATTTGCAAAACTAACTCGTAGAATATTTGTATTGTCTATGTTATTTTTAGGAGCATGGGCAATGATGGCAGGACTCACAGGATTAGACGTAGTTGTTCCTGTAACTAAAGAGATTGGTGGATCATACCTATTTGGTATCATCGACACTAAAAAGACTATCGTTGAATACCTAAGATTTGATAATGCAGTCGTGCATTTTGAATGGTTAAAGACATCGATACTTGCTGCAGGTGCGTTTTATCTCGGTAAGAGTTAATCGTTACAAGTCTCAGCGTTATAAATAGTCCCAGTAGATATAAACTATTGGGACTTTTTTATGGCCACTCCAACTACAAGAACAGAATTCAAAAAATATTGCCTGAGAGAACTCGGGCATCCTGTTATAGAAATCAATGTAGACGAAGATCAGGTTCAAGATAGAATCGATGATGCTCTAGATTACTACAGGGACTTCCACTATGATGGAACTGAGCACGATTACTATAAGCATGTTGTCACTGCAACTGACATTACAAACAAATATATCACACTACCAGAAACCATAATTGGTGTTGTTGGTGTGATGCCTATCGGATCAGGTGTCAATAGTAACAATCTGTTTAATCTTAGATACCAAATAACACTTAATGAGATATATGACTGGGCACATGGTACATTTGCCAACTACTATATGTCTATGGAACGCATTGGAATGATGCAAGAGTTATTTGTTGGTCAAACACTATTGCGTTTCAATCGACACACAGATAAATTGCATTTAGATATGGATTGGGAAGCAAAAGTATCTGTTGGAGAAACTATCATTGTAAATTGTTACAAGACGGTTGATGCAGATACATACGCTGATGTTTGGAGTGATCGATGGTTACGCAAATATTGCACTCAACTGATCAAACGACAGTGGGGTAATAATCTCAAGAAGTTTACAGGAATGCAACTCCCTGGTGGTGTGACATTCAATGGCGAACAAATTTACCAAGAAGCAGATGAGGAAATAAGAAGACTGGAAGAAGAAATGGTCAACACATACTCGCTTCCAACTTATGACATGATTGGGTAAATAAATGCCTACAGTAAATCATTACTTCAATAATTTTACAAACTCGATGGAGCAAAACCTCGTCGAGGATCTTATCATAGAGTCTATTCGCATCTACGGTATTGAGTGTTTGTATATTCCTAGAACTCTAGTCAAAGAAGACTTGTTGTTCGGTGAGGACGTACTGTCTAAGTTTGATACAGCATATCCTATCGAAATGTATGTCAAGTCTGTTGATGGGTTTGAGGGGGACGGAACTTTCTTATCTAAATTTGGTTTAGAGATACGTGATCAAATGATACTCACAATGGCACGTAGACGTTTTGTTGAGGAAGTTTATGTTGACGGAAGTGATACAGTTGGTACAACTGATCGACCAAACGAAGGCGATTTAATATACTTCCCACTCAACAACAAACTGTTTGAGATTAAGTTCGTAGAACACGAAGCAATATTCTATCAGATGGGTTCATTACAAACCTATGATGTCACTTGCGAGTTGTTTGAATACTCTCATGAGAGACTTGATACTGGTGTTGCTGCAATCGACAATATTGAAACTGCTCAGTCTGGCGATGTACTTGCTTTTCAGGTTACTGATGAAGCAGGCAATGTATTCAATATGGAAGACGGTTCTGGTATCGTTCAAGAAAACTATCGTATTGAAGATACTGACGATTCTGCAAACAATGAGTTCTATACATCTCAAACAACCGACCTTACAGACGGCAGTGATAACAACTTCATAGATTGGACGGAAAGTAATCCGTTTGGAGAATTATAATGGCAGACTTTTTCTATAATGCAACAATGCGTAGATACATCATTATGTTTGGGCGTATGTTCAATGACATCGATGTAGTGCGATACAGTTCATCTAATGTGCCTGTTCAGCAGATACGTGTTCCTATTGCGTATGGTCCAAGAGAAAAGTTTCTTGCTAGACTAAATCAAGATCCAAGTTTAAATAAAACAACTGCGATACAGTTGCCACGTTTATCATTTGAGTTGACTGATATGGTGTATGCACCAGAACGTGGATTGAACAAGATGAACAAAAGTTCTAGTGCTACTAGATACGCAAATAGTGTAGCAACGCAATACACACCTATTCCATACAACTTCAATATGTCATTGTATGGTATGTTCGCTAATAACGAAGATGCGGTTCAAGTTGTAGAGCAAATCGCTCCATACTTTAGACCAGAGTGGACTATGAGTATGCGATTATCTAATAGTGTGCCTGACTATTATGATGTGCCCACTGTATTGAATACTTTAGGAATTGAAGATACATACGAAGCAGATTTTCAAACTCGAAGAGCAATCTTATACACTTGGTCATTCACAGTCAAAGGATACTTGTTTGGACCAACTAAAAACAAAGGTATTATTAAACGAACAGTTCTTGATTTGACTGCTAATAAAACTACAGACCCAATTGGTACAGAAGTTGGACCAAATAAGAAAATCATATTGACACCTGGATTACTGGCGAATGGTTCACCAACTTCAAACTCATCTGCTAGTGTAGCAGCAAGTGCTATTACCGCAAACACTAATTATGGAATTGCGTTTGACTCTTTTGATTATTTTGATGGAATAGATAGGCATGACCACTGATGAAAAACTTAAAAGATAATATGAATGAGATCCTCGGAATAGAAGGGGATCTGATAGTTGATGAAAAAAGACCTGTTGTAATACCTAAATCTGTTGATAAGAAACAAGATATCCAATCAGATTATGAGTATGCTCGGAGTAATCTATACGGTGTAATTGAAACCAGTTCTGAAGCACTCAGTCAACTTGTAGAACTAGCAAAGGCGAGTGAACATCCACGTGCCTTTGAGGTTGTTGGTCAATTAACTAAAACTCTAGTAGATGCAAACAAAGACTTGCTTGAAATACAAAAGAAAGTGAAAGCATTACAAGCGGAAGATGAACAAGTAGATGACTCTGGTAAAAATGTTACTAACAATAACTTATATGTCGGATCAACTAGTGACTTATTAAAAATGATAAAAGATGAAGATAGATCCGATTGAAAAAGGTTATCTCGGTAATGTAAATCTAAAGCGCAAAAACGTTTCAGTAAACTGGGATAAGAAAAAACTTAAAGAGTTTGTCAAGTGCGCAGAAGATCCAATATACTTTTCTGAACAGTATATCAATATCGTCCATGTTGATCATGGTCTTATTCCGATAGAACTCTACGAATATCAAAAAGAGATCATACAAAAGATAACTGATAACAGACGTGTAACAGTTGTCACATCAAGACAAGCAGGCAAAACTACAACTGCGGTGGCAGTTATCCTACACTACATTCTATTCAATGGTCACAAAACAGTTGGTCTGTTGGCAAACAAAGGTGATGCGGCAAGAGAGATTTTGGATCGTATCAAGATCGCATACGAAGCACTACCTAAGTGGATACAACAAGGTGTAATAGAATGGAACAAAGGTTCGGTTGAGTTTGAGAACGGATGTAAGATTATCGCTGCTGCAACTTCTTCAAGTGCAATTCGTGGTAAGTCTGTTTCGTTTCTATACATCGATGAGGCAGCATTCGTTGAAAACTGGGATGAGTTTTTTGCTTCCGTTTTCCCTACGATCTCCTCTGGTACAACAACAAAGATTCTACTTACTTCTACGCCAAACGGTCTAAACCACTTCTATAAGACCTGTGAAGGAGCGAGAGACGGTTCAAATGGTTACAAGTATGTCATAGTACCTTGGGAACAGATCCCAGGTCGAGACGAAGCGTGGAGACAAGATACGCTTGCTTCTATGGACTTTGATACACAAAAGTTTGCTCAAGAGTTTCAGTGCGAGTTCTTAGGTTCATCAGGTACATTGGTTGATGGTAGCAAGTTGAAGTCATTAGTTGGAAGACAACCGATCACTGAGACCAATGGCATAAAGATGTATCAGGAACCATCAGAAGAAAAATCATATATTTGCATTGCTGATGTTTCTCGTGGTAAGGGTTTAGACTACTCTGCGTTTCATATTGTTGATGTTTCAAAAATGCCATATCAACAGGTGTGCACTTTCAAAGATAATATGATAACACCTGTCGAATATACTGAAATTATACATAGAGTTTGTGTGATGTATAATGAGGCAACAGTGTTAGTAGAAATAAACGACATTGGTGAACAGATCCCCTCATTATTGCTGTATGATTATGATTATGAAAATATATTGTACACCGAATCCGCAGGTCGTGCAGGCAAAAGAATATCTGGTGGATTTGGTAAAAAGGGATCGTCAATAGATAAAGGAATTCGAACAACCAAACAAGTCAAATCTGTTGGGTGTTCAATATTAAAGTTATTGATCGAGCAAGATCAACTTATAATCAATGACTTTGATACTATATCAGAACTGTCAACATTTTCTAAGAAAGGTGTTTCATATGAAGCAGAATCTGGGAAGCATGATGACTTGGTGATGGGACTAGTATTATTTGCTTGGTTGTCTGGGCAAGATTTTTTCAAGTTGTATACAGACAACAACACAATGGCAACACTGAGAGATAAAACACAAGAACAATTGCTAGATGAGTTGACACCATTCGGAATTATTAATGACGGGATAGACGAGACAGAAAATCTTTTTGCGGATGACGCAGAATTTATGGGTGGTGAGGTGGTCAACCCAAGCGATAAATCGTGGTTTTAATATATTATAAATAATAAACTATAAGAAAACAATTCAAGTTGTTAACATTACTATTTTATAAATAATGTTGTAAATTGAAACACTTGACTCTTTACATCGAAGGAGATAAACCATGCCTTTCCAAGTTAGTCCAGGCGTTAATGTAAGCGAGATAGATCTTACAACGGTTGTCCCTGCAGTAAGCACAACACAAGGTGCGATAGCAGGGCATTTTCGTTGGGGACCAGTCGATCAGATTCAGTTAGTTGATTCTGAAGACACACTCGTAAATACATATAATAAGCCAAACTCGAACACTGCATCTGATTTTTTCACGGCAGCAAACTTCCTTGCCTATGGCAATGCGTTGAATGTTAATCGTGTTATTAGTGGTGCAAACAATGCTACTGCTGGTACAGTCGGTGCATTAATTAAGAACGAAGATCATTACGACGAAACATATACTACTGTAACCACACACGGAACTGTTGTTGCTAAATGGGCAGGTGAGTTAGGAAACTCGTTAAAAGTTTCTGCTTGTCTAAACGCTAATGCTTGGCAATCAGTTGTTGGTGACAGATATAATGCTACTCGTAACAGTACAACAGTTACACTGGCAGGTGCAGCAGCAGGTGCTACTGCAAACGCTGAAGCAAAATTTGCTGTTGGTGACATTCTTTTACTTGGTCCAGCAAAAGATCAAAGAAAAGTTTCGGCACTATCAGGAAACACAATTACATTGTCTACTGCATATCAAGGCAATACAATAGCAAACTATACAACTGACATCACTCGTCGTTGGGAATACTTCAACAACTTTAGTGAAGCACCAACAACTACTGCATATGCAAATACTGTAGGTGCGCAAGGTGATGCTTTGCATTACGCTATTGTTGACGAAGACGGACAGTTTACTGGTACTCAGGGTGCTGTTATAGAGGCATTTGAGAATATTTCACAAGCATCCGATGCCAAGTCTGATGATGGATCTAATCTTTACTACAAAGATGTTCTAAACAATCAGTCAGCATATATTTGGTGGACAGCGCATAACAGCACTGCAACTAATGCTGGTAAACGTGCAGATTTAGGAACAAACTATCCATCGAGTGATTTACCTCTAACAGCAAGTCTTGCTTTCGGTAAAGACGGTGCTGCACCTACTGCTGCACAGAAAATCAACGGTTGGAATGTATTTACTGATTCCGACACTGTAGATATTTCTCTATGTTTAGGTGCTGCTGCTGATCAAACACTTGCTACACATATCATTCAAAATATCGCTGATACTAGAAAAGATTGTGTTGCTGTAGTTTCACCAGAACGTGCTGATGTTGTAGGTAATAATTCTACACCACAAGCAGCGAGAGACGCAGTTATTGCTTATCGTGACACTCTACCAAGTTCATCATACGCAGTTATGGATTCAGGTTGGAAGTATCAGTACGACAAGTACAATGATATCTACCGATATGTTCCACTAAATGGTGACACCGCTGGTCTAATGGTTCAAACTGATCTAACACGTGACCCATGGTATTCACCTGCAGGTTTCAATCGTGGTTCAGTTAGAAGCGTCATTAAACTTGCATTCAATCCATCTAAGACTGATCGTGATGAGTTGTATAAAAAAGGTGTCAACCCAGTGGTAACATTCCCAGGACAAGGAACGATACTATTCGGTGACAAAACTATGCTTAGCAGACCATCTGCTTTTGATCGTATCAATGTTCGAAGATTGTTCATTGTACTTGAGAAGGCAATTAGTACTGCTGCTAAGTTCACGCTATTTGAATTCAATGATGAGTTCACTCGTGCACAATTTAGAAATCTAGTGGAACCATTCCTCCGTGATGTTCAGGGAAGACGTGGTATCACCGACTTCAAGGTTGTGTGTGATGCAACAAATAATACAGGTGAAGTGATCGATCGAAACGAGTTTGTTGGTGACATTTATGTCAAACCAAACCGATCAATTAACTTTATCCAGTTGAATTTCGTTGCCGTTCGCAGTGGCGTTGAGTTCTCTGAAATAGTTGGTCAAAACGGCTAAATAAAGAAAAGGAGAACATAAATGGCATTTAATGTAAACGATTTCAAAGGTGCACTAGTTGGTGGTGGTGCTCGTAGTTCGCTCTTTTATGTCGAACTAACGACACCATTCGCCCAAACCTTACCGACCTCTCGTTTTATGGTTAAGGCAGCGCAGATTCCTGCTGCAACACTGGGTCAGATCGATGTACCATACTTCGGTCGCCAGATTAAAGTTGCAGGTAACAGAACTTTTGCTGACTGGACACCTACTATCATCAATGATGAGAGTTTTGAAATTCGTACTGCTATGGAAAATTGGTCATCGCGTATCAATGCTTACATCGGCAATACGAATACAACTGGCAGCGGTAATCCAGAAAACTACAAGTCTGATGCAACAGTTATTCAGTTTAGTCAAACTGGTAATGCAATCAAGTCTTATAAGTTTGTTGGATTGTTCCCAACTGAGGTCTCAACTATAGATCTTTCTTGGGATGCAGAAGGTGTTCAGGAATTTACGACAACATTCGCGTATGATTATTGGGAGACAGATTCTGTATCCTCATCATTCACACAAAGAATTGAAAATTTCGTATCTTCTGAAGTACAAACTGCTATCAACCGTGGTATTGCTGGCGTAACACTCGGTCAGTAAGAAAGATAAAAGTGATTCGTTTAGGGTGGTATAAATACATCTATATCACCCTAAACTCTTTGACATAGGATAATAAAAATGGCTCAACTCTTTGGGTTCACAATTGGTAAAGCAAAAGAAGAAGAACAGAAACCTACTGTTCAATCTTTCGCACCCCCACCTGCTGAAGATGGCGTTCTCAACGTCAGCGACGGTGGTTTCTATGGTACTTCCATAGATCAAGATGGTGATGCTAAAAACGAAACTGCTCTTGTAACTAGATATCGCACTATGGCGCAACAACCAGAGTGTGAACGTGCTATTGATGACGTTATTAATGAGGCAATAGTTTTCGATTCAGATGAACCGCCTGTTAGTATTGTTCTGGATAATGTAGAAATGCCAGAGCAGATACGAGATGCGATTCGTGAAGAATTTGATCAAATGATCGGGATGTTACATTTCAAAACTAAAGCATACGATATATTTCGTAATTGGTATGTTGATGGTAGACTATACTATCATTTGATGATTGATACTGCTAATCCTAGAACTGGGATTCAAGAGATAAGATTTATTGATCCACGAAAGATCAAAAAGGTTAGAAGTGAGAAGAAAAGATCTCAATCAAACGTACAACCAAACGGACAGTTCATACCAAAAGAATATAATGAGTATTTCATCTATTCAGAAAAGGGTGTATCGGCAGGTAATCAAGGTGTAAAGATAGCACCAGACTCTGTTGCCTACTGTCACTCAGGTATTCTAGACGAGAACAACAAGATGGTAAGATCGCATCTACACAAAGCGATTAAACCTATGAATCAGTTGCGTATGCTCGAAGATGCTACAGTTATCTATCGACTAGCACGTGCACCTGAACGAAGAATATTCTACATCGATGTCGGTAACTTGCCAAAGGCAAAAGCGGAACAATACTTGCGCGACATGATGGCAAAACATAAGAACAAACTTGTGTACGATGCATCTACTGGAGATGTAAAAGACGATCGCAAGTTTATGACGATGCTTGAGGACTACTGGTTACCAAGACGTGAGGGTGGTCGTTCAACAGAGATTACTACACTTCCAGCTGGTCAGAACTTAGGTGAGTTGGATGATGTTCAGTATTTCCGTCGCAAGTTATACGAAGCATTGAATGTGCCAACTGCTAGATTAGAGTCTGACGCATCATTTAACTTAGGTCGTGCTTCTGAAATTACTCGTGATGAGTTGAAATTTTCAAAGTTTATAACAAGACTAAGAATTAGATTTACCGATCTATTCAATACCATTCTTGAGAAACAGTTACTTTTGAAGGGAATTATTACAAAGGTAGAATGGAAAGAAATTAAGAATCAACTAAGTTACAATTTTCAACAAGACAATCATTTCACAGAACTAAAGTCTGCTGAGATAATGCGAGAGCGTTTAGGATTGTTGAGTGAAATAGATGCTTATGTTGGTAAATACTATTCAGTCGAGTGGGTTCGTAAGAATGTCTTACAACAGACCGAAGAAGAAATAGAAGAAGTCGATCTTCAAATAGAATCAGAGAAAGAAACTGGTGAGGGTGAAGATGATGACGAATTCGTATAAATATAAATATATTAGGGAGCAAATATGAGCGAATATAGTATGAAAGACGCCATCAAGATGGCAGCAGACGGTAATGCATCTGATTTTAAGGATGCTGTCGGGTCGATGCTCATGAATAAAATACAAGATGCAGTAGGAATGAAGAAGGCAGAAGTTGCTGCATCATTTATGTCTGAACCTGAAGTTGAGGTTGAAGCGCAATCAGAGGAAGAAGAAAATGTCGATTAAAACTTTTAAAGAATTCGTTACAGAAGATTCACCTGCTAGCGATTACGTTGCACCAGAACAATCAGGCGACGAAACAAAAGAATTAAAGCCACAATCAAAAGGCGAAGAACAGTTTAAGGATATTCATAAAGTAGAAGTTGCAAGACATCCTGTTGCTGGCGATCATATGTTCAATGGATCAAGGGAAGAGGTTTTAAAATGATGAAATCATTCTCAGAGTTTATGTCGGAGGGCAAAGCAGATAAAGCACTTGCCGCATATGCCAAAAAAAGTGGTGGTATAGATAAAAACGATATGCTCGCTGTAGCAGATATGATGAAAAGTAATCCTGACCCAAAAGACCTTGCTATGATGATCAAAGCAATGGATTCAGATCCTCGTGATGGCGTTCTTCAAATAATTCAAAAGAATGATAAGAAGTTATACAATACTCTTATCAAGAACATGAGGTAATAAAATGGCACTCAAGGCATTAGCAAACACAATAGCAACCAACTCAGCGACCAATGTATACTTGGCTACTGCTGTTCACCTATCAAACGATGGCACAGCAAGAACTGTTGCTATCGCTAATACTGCTGCACCAACCGCAGAAGGAGCAAATGGTGATTACATAGGCGGTACAGTCTCAATAAGAATACCTGCCAATGGGCAATTAGTAATACGCAAGAGACCAAACGATACGGTAACTGGTGCTGCAGGATGCTTTGCCACTAAGGTTGCGGAGGGGTCTGAGTTATGAAACTAATCACAGAAATTACAGAAGAGGTAAAACTTCTTTCAGAAGAAAAAGAAAATGGAAAGAAGAACTACTTTATTGAAGGCGTGTTCATGCAAGGTAATATCAAGAACCGCAATGGACGCATTTATCCAACTGAAGTGTTGGATAAGGAAATTGCTCGATACAATAAAGAATATGTAGAAAAGAATCGTGCTTATGGGGAGTTGGGACATCCGCAAGGACCAACAATTAATCTTGAGCGTGTGTCTCATCTTATCACAAGTTTAGAACGTGATGGTGATAATTATAAGGGACGTGCTAAGATTATGTCAGAAACACCATATGGTGCGATTGTCAAATCACTTATGGATGAAGGTGCTACATTAGGTGTTTCATCTCGTGGAATGGGTTCGTTGAAACAAGGTAAGAATGGCGTTGCCCAAGTACAAGATGACTTTTATTTAGCAACTGCTGCCGATATTGTAGCAGATCCTTCTGCTCCTAACGCTTTCGTTGAAGGAATTATGGAGGGTGCTGAGTGGGTGTTTAATGCTGCTCGTAACGAGTGGCAGATGATGGAAGCTGATAAAATTAGAAACGAAGCAAAGAAAATGAGTGCTAAAGAAGTTGAAGCGAACAAGATGCAGATCTTCGAACGGTTCTTAGAGACTTTGAAACGGTAAAAGTTTTATTTTTATAAATAAATAACAAATGAGATAACTTCACGAAGGAGCAATCCAGATGTCTGATACAGAAATCAAAAAAGACGAGGACTTAGAAATTCTCGATCAAGAAGTAGAATCTCAGGTTGACGAGGCAAAGGCATCTTTCGATGTTGATGCTGAAGTTCCAGATCCTGAGGGGAAAGAAGCAACACCACCTGGTGCTAAACCAGATGCTGGTGATAAGAAGAAAGAAGTGAAACAAGGTTCTTCTTCTAAAACTAGTAAGGTTGCTGCTATCCAAAAGATTACCCAAGAAATGAAGGGTATGAAGAAAGAACAGTTTGAGCAAGTTTACGAAGCACTCATGAGCGCACTTGAAGGTAAAGAAGTGGTTGCTGAAGAGTCTGAAGAGACTACTGCTGTTTCTGTTCGAGAAATTCGACAAATCAAAGCAGGCGATGTAAACGTCTCAGAAGATATTACTGCAATGTTTAGTGGTCAAGATCTTTCCGAAGAGTTTACTACTAAAGCAACAACAATCTTTGAAGCAGCAGTTGTTTCTAAAGTCAATGAGTTACTGGAAACAGTTACTGTTGATCTTGAAGCAGAGATGGAAGTTGCTAAAGACGAGATCGCTGAAGATATGGCAGGTAAACTAGATTCATATCTAGAGTACGTTGCTGAAGAGTGGATGAAAGAGAACGAACTTGCAGTTGAGCAAGGTATTCGTGCTGAAATCCAAGAAAACTTTATGAAAGGTCTTAAAGACTTATTCGTTGAGAACTATATTGAAGTTCCTGAAGAGAAAGTCGATCTAGTAGACGAACTTGCTGGTAAGGTTGAAGAACTACAGCAGTCAGTCAACGAAGAGATGGAAAAGTCTATTGACCTTAGCAAAGAACTAACAGAAGCAAAAGTTGAGATTACTCTCGCTAAAGTTTCTGAAGGTCTTACAGAATCTCAAGCAATCAAACTAGCATCGTTAGCTGAAGGTGTAGAGTTTGAGAGTGAAGAGTCTTATGTTGAAAAACTTGAGACACTTAAAAGTAACTACTTCAAGTCTGATGAAGTTGTCAGCGAAGAAGTTGCAATTGATCATGAACCGCTAGAGATTGATGAGGATGCTGAGAACAACATTGATCCTGGAATGTCTGCTTATATGTCTGCCATTTCAAATAGCATCAAAAAATAGTTTTATATAAATAATAAACATTAGGATAGATTACCCATTAAAGGAGACCTAACAATGAATCAAAATGATGATTTAATCAAGAAGTGGCAGCCAGTTCTTGAGCATCCTGACCTCGAAAAGATTGCAGATGCCCATAAACGTGCTACAGTAGCAACACTACTAGAAAACCAAGAGAACTCTGCTCGTGAGCAAGCTCAAGGTTCTGGTGGTTATAACGCACCTTCGCTTTTGGGCGAGGCAGCACCCGCTAACGCAATGGGCGCATCCTCTTCAGTAGCAAGTGCAGGTGCTGTTGACATTTACGATCCAGTACTAATTTCACTAGTACGTCGTTCAATGCCTAACCTTATCGCTTACGATATTTGTGGCGTACAACCAATGACTGGTCCAACAGGATTGATCTTTGCAATGCGTACACGTTCAACTAGTCAGGCTGGAACTGAAGCACTCTTCAATGAAGCAGATGCTGGATTCTCTGGTAACACGTTTGCTGCAAATGCAACTGCTACTGGTGCTCAAGCTGGTACAGATCCTGCTGATCGTTCTGCTTCCTCTACAGGTGGTGCATACAACGTTCATTCAGGTATGACAACTACTGAAGCAGAAAGACTAGGTGACGGAACTCATGCACCTTTCAACCAAATGGCATTCTCAATTGAGAAAGTTGCGGTTACTGCGGTTTCACGTGCTCTTAAAGCTGAGTACACAATGGAACTTGCACAAGACTTAAAAGCAGTACATGGTCTTGACGCTGAAACAGAACTAAGCAACATTCTCTCTGCTGAAATTCTTGCTGAGATTAACCGCGAAGTTGTTCGTACTATTAACTACTCTGCAGTTGCTGGTGCTACTAAAAACACTACGACTTCTGGTACTTTCGATCTTGACACAGACTCTAACGGTCGATGGTCAGTTGAGAAGTTCAAAGGTCTTATGTTCCAAGTAGAGCGAGATGCTAACGAACTTGCTAAGTCAACAAGACGTGGTAAGGGTAATACATTAATCTGTTCATCTGATGTTGCTTCTGCACTTCAAATGGCAGGTGTATTGGATTACACTCCTGCTCTTAACAACAACCTACAAGTTGATGACACAGGTAACACATTCGCTGGTGTGATGAATGGTAGAATTAAGGTTTACATCGATCCATATTTCTCAGATGCAACCAATAACTACTACACACTCGGATACAAAGGTTCATCTTCGTTCGATGCTGGATTGTTCTACTGCCCATACGTTCCGCTTCAAATGGTTCGTGCCGTTGGTGAGAACACTTTCCAACCAAAGATCGGATTTAAGACTCGCTACGGCATGGTCGCTAATCCTTTCGCTACCAATGATGGCAACGGTACTGCTGCTCGTCTAGGTACTGGTGATGGAAACATCTACTACAGACTCGTAAAAGTAGCAAACTTAATGTAATCTACCTAATGCGATAAAAACAAGATTCACTTCAGTGAACCAGTTTTAGAGAGATCTTCGGATCTCTCTTTTTTTGCCTATTGGTTTCTCTTATAAATAGTAGGAACAATAAGGATATAATATGGCAACCAATCCAGAAAATAAAAACTTTCTATCACCTATAGGGTTTCAGTTCGCTATTCAGCGTCTGCCCAATGTAAACTATTTCTGTACTAGTGCTAGTATACCAGAGATTTCTGTAGGTGAGGTAGAAACGCTAAACCCATTCATACGATTACCAACTCCTGGTGAAAAACTAGCGTTTGGTCAGTTGCAATTACAATTTCGTGTTGATGAAGATTTAAAGAACTTCCAAGAAATATATGATTGGTTGATTGGACTTGGATACCCAGATGAGTTCCAACAAAGAGCGAATGTGCAAGCGAACTATGGTATATTTTCAGATGCATCTTTGTTGATTACTACCAATCAATACAAACCAAATGTAGACGTGAAGTTTGTTGATTTGTATCCAACATCATTATCAGCAGTAGAATTTAATATTGAACAAGGTGACGTTGAGTATTTGAACGCTAACGTTTCCTTTTCATACAGAAGATATATATTGACATCAGTGGCGTAATATATTATAATAGAGAGTATACATATACTCTAGGTGATTACATAATGAAGATTGAAGACATTGTTTCCGAGTGGGACAAAGACTGTAAGATTGATGAAACGGAACTTGACCGAGAGGCAACCAAGATTCCTAAACTCCACAATAAGTATCTCAAGATCTTTATGGGCGAACGTGTTGTATTGTTCAAACTAAAGGCAGAGAACAAACGCATTCGCAAAACACTCATCGAATATTATTTGGGTGAGCTTGATAGAGAAGAACTATCTGAGATAAACAGAGATCAGTTCTACAAGAAACTACTCAAGAACGAAGTCGAAACCTACCTAGAAGCAGATGATATGTATATTGAAAATACATTGAAGGTTTCCGTACAAGGTGAGAAGGTCGCTTATGTAGAAGCAATCGTTAAGAGTTTGAACAACAGAAACTTTCAGATCAAGTCTGCGATTGACTGGGTGCGATTTACGCAAGGTTCTATGTAATGGATAAGATTGAGATCTATAAGAAGGATGAAGTGTATCTGAAACTTGATTGCGAAAGAGGAACATCGCAAGAGTTGTCAGACTTCTTCACCTTCGAAGTCCCAGGTGCTAAGTTTATGCCATCAGTGCGTAATCGTTATTGGGATGGGAAGATTAGATTATTCAACGTGAACACGCAACAAATATATGTCGGACTGATTGACCACATAAAGCGTTTTGCTGAGGAACGAGATTATCAAGTTATTGTACACGATGGTCTAGAAGACACAGAAGATGTCGCGATAAATGATCTAGAAGAGTTTATCACTGAAGAGAAATTCAAACCTAGAGATTATCAGACTAGAGCAGTTGCTCATGCTATTCGTAATAATAGAGCATTAGTTCTCTCGCCTACGGCGAGTGGAAAGTCCTATATAATATACTCTCTTTTGAAATACTACTTGGCAAACAATCTAGCGCAAAGAACATTAGTTGTTGTGCCAACCACTAGTCTAGTGCAGCAGATGAATAGTGATTTTATTTCTTATTCTTCAAAGGGACAGTTCTATTATACTCATCTTATAACTGCTGGTCAAGATAAATTTGATGCTGAAGCGCAAGTTTTTATTTCTACTTGGCAGAGTATATACAAGCAACCAAAATCATACTTTGATAACTTTGATCTAATCATTGGTGACGAAGCACATCTATTCAAAGCAAACTCTCTCACTAAGATTATGGAGAAGATGACAGAGTGTAAGTATAGATTTGGATTTACTGGAACATTAGACGATACGCAAACGAATAAATTAGTATTGGAAGGTTTGTTTGGTCCAGTAATGAAGGTAGTGCAAACTAAAGATTTAATTGAGCAAGGAACTCTTGCAGATTTTAGAATCAAAGCATTAGTGTTGAAGTATCCACCTGATATATGTAAGGTCATGCACAATGCAAAGTATCAAGATGAGATACAGTTTCTCATAGGTAATGAAAAGAGAAATCAGTTTATCAAGAACTTGACTTTGACACGAAATGGGAATACACTATTACTATTCCAAATGGTTGAGAAACATGGTAAAATATTATACGATTTAATAAAGGCAGAAGCTGAAGAAGGTCGGCATGTCTTTTTTGTTCACGGAGGTGTAGATGCTGATCAACGAGAAGAAGTTAGAAGGATTACTGAAAGAGAGCGGAGTGCAATTATCGTCGCGTCCTATGGGACGTTCTCTACTGGGGTCAATATACGCAATCTTCATAATATCATATTTGCTAGTCCTACTAAGTCTAGGATACGGAATCTACAAAGTATCGGGCGTGGTCTACGAAAAGGTGATAACAAAGAACGAGCAACACTCTATGACATTGCCGACGATCTCTGCAAAAAAACAAGTTGTAATCATACACTCAAACACTTCGCAATCAGAGTAAAGATGTATAACGAAGAAGAGTTTGATTACAAAATATACAATATCAATTTGAAACATGAATAAGATAGTTATAGTTGATGATTTTTTTACTGTTGAAGAATGCGAACGAGCAATACAATTATTTCGTCGCATCGGACCAAGTAAAATGGGAAGTTATGAATCGATGATTACAGAAGACTCAAATGAAATATTGAATATAGACAACATAAATGAAATGAACGAATACAAAGACAAACTATTTGATGCAGCGAAGACTTACTGCGACGAAACCATAATATATGGTTGGAGTGAAATAGTAAAATGGAAAACAAACGCATGGCAAGAATCTCATATCGATCTCGCTCATCCTGATACTATATTTACTGCTATATCATACCTGAATGATAATTATACTGGTGGTGAAACATTTATTGAAGATATGAATGTAACACCAAAACAAGGACGTGTGGCATTCTTTTATGGAATGCATTACGCTCATGGTGTGAGATCAATCAGAGAAGGAACAAGATATACTATTCCAAGTTGGTATAATAAACCGAATCAACCAGTTTATATTGAAGGCATGAAACTATGAAAATATCTTTACAACTAATAAAACTTACTAATGGCGATACAGTCGTGACAGATGTAGTTGAAGAAACTGAAACTGCATTGTTAGTAAACAATCCACTAGAGATAAGAACAGAGCGCAATGCTGGCAGATCAGCAAGTTTGTTAGCATACCAATGGTTTCCGTTGCTTGAGGAAGATAATTTTATGACAATACAAAAGGCACATATAGTTGGTATGGCACCTGCTGCAGAAGAAATGGCAGACTACTATATTACTGCTTTAGATAGAATGATATATGACCATGATGAAGATAAGAAATCAGAAACTGATAAACGAGACGATATAATAGATGCATATGAATATTTTGCAAACACATCAAACATAATGATACACTGAGGAGTGATGTAATGATCAGAAACAAAAAGAAAAATCCGCACTACGTTAACAATAAGGAATTTTTAGAAGCAATGGTTGCTTTTAAAGAAACTGTCAAAGAGGCAGAGGATTCAGGTGGTGAAAGACCTGTCGTGCCAATCTACGTTGCTGATTGTATCATGAAGATTGCTACGCACTTATCATACAAACCAAACTTCGTCAACTACACATTCCGCGAAGAGATGATATGTGACGGTATTGAAAACTGCTTACAGTATATCGACAACTTTAATCCTGAGAAGTCTAGTAATCCTTTTGCATACTTTACACAGATCGTTTACTTTGCGTTTCTAAGGCGTATACAAAAAGAGAAGAAGTATCTGTACACTAAGTTCAAAGCATCAGAGCATATCAATGTTTTCCAACAAACATCTGATCGACAATCACATGATAAAGGCGTTGACTTTTCAGACGATATCAAGTATAATGAATGGACTCAAGAGTATATGTCAGAGTTCATAAACAACTTTGAAGAAAATAAAAGACGAAAGAAAAAGACAAAGGTCGTTCACGAGGAGTAATATGAAAATCGCTTTGATTACTGATACGCACTTCGGTGCAAGAAATGACAACACAGCATTCCTAGATTATTTTGAAAGGTTTTACAATGAAGTTTTCTTCCCTCACCTCACTAGACAAGGCATTGATACTATTATCCATTTGGGGGATATTGTGGATAGGCGAAAATATATTTCTTATGTGACACTTCGTCGCATGAAAGAAATGTTCATTGATAAATGTTCTGAATATAATATAGATCTGCATGTCATCATCGGTAATCATGATGTTCCCTATAAGAACACCAACGAGATCAACTCGATGAAAGAATTATTTCGAGATGGCGCAGTCAAGTCTTACGATAAACCTGCTACTGTAAACTTTGATGGGCACGATATTCTTATCATGCCTTGGATCAATGCAGAGAATTATAAAGATGCTGTGCAAGCAATGGAAGAAACACCCGCTCAAGTTATGATGTCTCATCTAGAAGTATCTGGTGCGTTGATGGATAGAGGTAATGTGAATGCGCATGGAATGGATGTTTCTATGTTTAGAAAGTTTGACACAGTTTACTCTGGGCACTTCCATCACAAGAACAAAATAGGAAACGTTCAGTATTTGGGTTGTCCCTATGAGATGACATGGATAGATTATCAGGATCCTAAAGGATTTCATATCTACGATACAGACACTAGAGATCTAGAGATGATCAATAATCCATTCAACATGTTTCATAAAGCATTCTATGATGACAATGATAAGACTATTGAAGAGATACTCAGTGCAGACTTCGACTTCTACAAAAATACTTATGTGAAAGTTATCAAACAAACTTGCGATAATCCTTACTGGTTTGATTTGTTCATGGATAAGTTATACAAAGCAAACCCAATCAACATACAGATCGTTGACGATAACTTGAATCTACATCTTGAGGATGACAGTGATATTGTAAATGAGGCAGAAGACACTGTTACTATCATGAGCAAATACATTGATCAACTGCCTGACACAACACCAAAGAAAGATCTTGACATTTTAATGAGATCGTTATATAATGAATCCTTGACTGTAAATATCTAAACCTATGTTACATTTTGAGAAGCTCCGATGGAAAAACTTCCTTTCCACTGGAAACGTATATACTGAAATACATCTAGACAGATCTCCTAGCACAGTCGTTGTTGGTGAGAATGGATCAGGCAAGTCTACGATGCTTGATGCCTTGTGTTGGGTATTATTCAACAAACCATTCCGTCAAGTCCGCATGCTTCAGTTGATTAACACGGTGAACGGAAAAGACACACGTGCTGAGGTAGAGTTTCATGTTGGCACAGTCAATTATAAAATTGTTCGTGGATACAAACCTAGCGTGTTTGAGATTTGGAAGAATGGCGAACTTATGCCACAACCAGGAAATGTGAAAGATTATCAAGCAATTCTTGAAGAGCAGATTCTGAAACTCAATTACAAATCTTTCACGCAGGTTGTGATACTTGGTTCCGCTACGTTCACTCCGTTTATGCAGTTATCTGTACGAGATCGTAGAGAGGTTATCGAGGATCTTCTTGACATACAGATATTCAGTCAAATGAACACTTTGTTACGAGATCGCATGTCTAAGAATAAAAATGATATCACGGACATTGAGTATAAAGTAGAGCTGATTGAAAATAAGATAGAGGTTCAACAACAATATCTGCGACAAGTCAAGAGTGATATAGGGGAAGAAATAAAAGAGTATGAAGAGATGATTGCTAGTGCTCATCAAACTAATGCAAATACTAACATAAACATATCACAGACTGAAGAGAAAATACAGACGCACTTCGATACTATAAACGACCACACTAAGGTTCAGAACAAGTCAGAGAAGGTTTCTGATCTACTGAGTAAGTTGCATGACAAAGAACACTCTAACAGCAAAACACTGAAGTTCTTTGAGTCGCATGATAACTGCCCTACTTGCGATCAAATTATTGCTGCGCAGATCAAGGAAGAGAAGATTGAGAAAACGCAGAGTATCATATCTAAAACCACTGATGCTATATCAGAACTACAGAAACAAAACGATCAGTTGCATAGTAGACTTGAGCAGATCAATACAACACAAACTGCTATTACTGAGTTGCAACAGCAGATATCTTCTATGCAATCAGATATCAAACATGTAGATAAATCTATCAGTCAGTACACTAAAAAGATAGACTCATTGAATGATCGTATGGGGGAAGAAAAAACCTTCGACGTTGAGATTGATAAATTGAATGTTGATCATAAAAGTTTATCTGCCGACAGAGAACAGTTGGTAAATTCTAGAGTGGTGTTGGACTTCGCTGGCAAGATGCTCAAGGATGGTGGTATCAAAACTAAAATTATCAGACAGTACGTTCCAATCATCAATAAGTTGGTCAACAAGTATCTAGCATCTATGGACTTCTTTGTTGACTTCACACTTGACGAGCAGTTCAACGAGGTAATACGTTCTAGACATCGAGATGAGTTCAGTTATGCTTCGTTCAGTGAAGGTGAGAAGGCACGGATTGACTTGTCGTTGATGTTAACATGGAGGGCAGTTGCTAAGCTGAAGAACTCAGTGAATACAAATCTACTCATACTTGATGAAGTATTTGATGGATCACTAGATGCAAACGGAAGTGAAATACTAATGAACCTATTCAGAGAAATGAATGGAACAAATATCTTTGTTATCTCTCACAAGTCTGACCAGATGGTCGATAAGTTTCGCAGTATGATAAAATTTGAAAAAGTAAAATCTTACAGTAGGATATCCACATGACATATAAACTAGTAGCACAAGACGATCCAATACTATCATCTAAAACAAAACACTTTGATTTTGACAAACCACCGATGGATGCAAAGGAGTTGTTTGAAAATCTAAAAGAGACTATGATTAAGAATAACGGATTTGGTCTCGCAGCACCACAAGTTGGTATACCTTACAGCGCATTTGTAATGGGTGATCCAAATAATCCAGATACAATCTTTTCGGTGTTCAATCCTAAGATAGTCAACCAAGAAGGAATGTCAGAGATGGATGAGGGATGCTTGACTTTCTCTGGTCTTTTCATTAAAATAAAGAGACCTGCTGTAATCAGAGTTAGATTCTCAGGGCATGATGGATATGTTGATACAACAGACTTCAGTGGATACACTGCTAGAGTATTCCAACATGAGAATGATCATCTGAATGGAATTTGTTTTGTAGATCGCGCATCAAAACTAAGACTAGAACGAGCAAGGAAACAAAAACAAAAATTAGATAGAATAAGAAAAAATAATGTCCAATAAAATGTTGGGGACGTCAAATAACAATGCGGAGACCGTAAAGCTTGACTGGCACAGTAAATGCATGTAAAATAGAGGTATACTTACTAAAGGATATATTTTAAATGTGTGGAGTGATTGGTGTTTCCCTTGTTGATGTGAGCAAGTCAGATATAGAACTTGTACGAGAAGTTTTTCAGCAGACGATGGTTCGTGGTAAACACGCAACTGGAGTTTCGTATGTGAAAGACGGAAAGGTTCATACAGACAAAGAGGGTATTCCTGTCACAGAGTTTTTCCAAACGAGAAACATAGAGGACTGGATAAACGAAGATGGTGGTTTGTATCTAATTGGTCATATAAGATACTCCACATCAGACCTACGTTACAATCAACCATTTGACAATGGCACTCTTTCAATTGCACACAATGGCGTTATCTCTCAAGAAGATCCTTCAACGTGGGAGTATAAATGCCAAACTGCTAATGACAGCGAGTTGATATTGCGTTCATTAGAAAACGATGAACATCCTTTGACAAAGTTTTACGATCGATCGATGGCAGTCGTTACAATTAATTCAGACAAAGTGTTATCTGGATTTCGCAATCACGAGAGACCTTTATGGAAAACGCAAGTATCTAATGGAGTAATATTTACTTCAACTAAAGACATCGCAATAAGAAGTAACTTGACTTCTCCACAAAGATGCGATATGTTTGTTATCCACGATTACGATAATCGCGTTTGGAATACTAAACAAATTGACACAGTGATGAAAGATTTACAACATGCTTGATAGAATACAAACTGCGCAGCAACTAGAGAAAATTATTAAAAATGCGTCAGAAGGCAAGAATACAAAGTTCTTAAACTCTGCGCACAGCTTGTGGTATAGATTTAAGAACTATGATAAACATCCTCCATTTGTTCTTAATGTGAACAATGATCCAGTAGCATTTGTTTTTGCGACTTACAGTAAGCGGTCAAAGTATATTAATCTATATGAGATTGTTACGATGCAGGGTCAAGAAGGAAATGGATATGCTTCTAAGATCTGGGATCTAGTTATGTTAGATGCTTATGAAAATGGAATGCATAGATTAAAAATATCATGCACGCCAGACTCTGTTACATGGCACAATCGTAATGGTCTGATCTTTTGGGGAGTTGATCCATCTGGTTCTTTGAGGAGTGATCAACCATTATTCCCTTCTTCCTTTGCGCAAAATAATTTTCGTGCAAAGGCAATCAGAGATCCTAAACTAGCATTGCCAACTGATTCAAAAGTCTTGGAAAGACTTGCGAGTGAGAGTGTAGAGAAACATAAGTTTGGATCAAAGAAAACAAAGCAAGTAAGAACTGCAATTGAACAGGTGGGTGATGCTTGGATGCGTGACTCATTACTAATTGATCAAGCAACACTTGAGGAATTCTTTTGATACAATCACGCAAAGAAAATTTTATTGATTGGTTTGGTTGGTCATTGGAGTTGGAGGATTGCGACTCTGCTCTGTTCATGACCAATTACTACTTTGATCGGTTTGAATATAACACCGAGCAGAAACTGTGGTTGATCTGGTTGTATGGAACTACATACTACTGGCCAACTGCATATGTAATATGGAACGAGTTCCCTGATATGGAGTTGGTTGGCGTAGATCGTCTGAAGAAATGGAATGATGATAACTATTCTCGTCTTCGATATCAAAATGATACTAAGTGGAACAAGGGACATCTACCATCACAGTTTGTATCTTACAAAGAGTGGGTTGGCAATCGAACACAAGGTGAGGCAATAGCAGAGCATCTAACAGATGATCCTGTAAAAAACTTTTACAATCTATGGGAGGTTGCAAATGGGTGGCACAAATATGGCAGATATACTTCTTGGTTTTATCTACAAACTCTCAAGCATTGTGGTCAAGTTAATCTTGATGTTGATTCTTTGTGGTTGCATGACTATGGTGGGTCTCGTTCCCACAGGAATGGTCTATGTTATGCTGTTGATCGTGACGAATGGGTAAACCAAAGACTAGATAAAACGCAGATAGAATATTTAAACATCGAAGCAGCAGAAATATTATCTGAAGTGAAACGCAGATTCCCACAGTCAGCAGACAAAGCAGACTACTTTGCTATGGAAACGTGCTTGTGCTCTTTTAAGAAACTGTTCCGCAAAAGAGATGGCAGATATCTCGGATACTATCTTGACAGACAAGCAGAGGAAATCAAAAAGGTTGAGCAAGACAGATGGTTTGGTATAGATTGGCAACCATTGTGGGATGCTCGCTCAGAGACTCTGAACAAAAAATACTTGACAAATTCCATAAATAAGGGTAAAATGGAGATATACTTAGATACAGGCGTTATAGATTACAATAAAACGTTTACTAATACGAACGTTGGATTAGAGGAATTCTTTTGATGGAAACGATTGAGATTAATGGCAAGAAATGGTTGAAGAGCAAAGGTGATGAGGGACAGGATGTTTATGTCGCGCAATTCATAATTTCTGATGATGATGTACTTGGGAAGTATGTTGACAAAAGTTCGTATGACATATTAGTTGACAGTGATGCTGACTTCTATCTACCAACTACAGACATGACGAGTGACAAAGTTGTGATGGATGAAACTACCATCGCATTCAAGTTCCGCAAAAACGTATTCACTCCTGAAGAACAGCGTGGTGCATATGAGGGGTTATTTGATGCAGCAATAGAATCAAACAATCGTGGACTTGCTGCTGGTCCAAGAGAAGAAACGCAAAGTGGTCGTGAGTGGGTAACGAGTTTCCAACGAGATGTACTTGACTATTACATTAAGGGACAACCGCAAGCAATCGATGGTTCAGATCAAGTGGAAGCACTGCGCAAAAAGCATGAAACAGAAAAAGATGAGATACGTGGTGGTGTTTGGTTGACGACTAAGATTGAGGATAGTTATTCAGATTACAAAAACTTCTTTCCTGAAGCAATGATGGCAATGGCAGGCATGACAGTTGAAGATGCAGGCAAGTATGCTAAGATGCTCAAAGAAACTTGGATTAGTGATACTTCGTATGCTACTGCTATTTGGTCAGGTATCGCTGGATTCTATGGTCGGTATCCACGCATTCCTTATGGTCGTGCTACTGCATACGTTGACCACAATCGTGAGAAGTTTGAGAAGTCTTATCCATTTGCTCGTAAACTTGAGGCAGAGTTCAAGCGGATGCTTCCTATGCGTTGGCAAAAACAAAATCAGTTTGCTAAACGTTTGGATGATAAGTTCTTGATTGGTGAGGATACAACATTCACTACAATCACTGTCAACACTACAACCAAAGATCGTAATGCTAGGATGGCGTGTCACCGTGATGCTGGTTCGTTGAATGCAGGATATTCAAATCTTACAGTGATCTCTCCTGAAGGTAAAGACTGGAAGGGTGGATACTTGGTGACACCTGAAGTTCGTGCAGCAATTAACATTCGACCCGGTGATCTATTACTAATTGACAACATGCGAGTGATTCACGGCAACACTCCTATTGAAGCACCTGACTCTGGTGAGGATGATTTCATGCGTATGTCATTGGTGTACTACTTCCGCGAGGATATGGACAAACTTGGTTCATGGGAATATGAAGCGACTCGAAAAAACTTTGTTGACGATCGTCGTCTAAACAGAGAGCATAAACTGTGGCGTGAATACTGGAATGGTGTGAGTCCTAATATGTGGGCACAGCAAGAGTGGTATGATTATTTAGAAAGTAAACTCGGGAAAGATATTGTTCAGCAGTATCATCCTGAAGCATATGAAATGGAATCAAGTTTGGAAGGATTTTTCTGATGAAATTAGTTTATATTATTGGCATCCCTGGTACTGGCAAGTCTACATTGATGAAGGCGTTGATGAAACGCATAGGAAAAAACTGGTCGCAAGAACGTGTGACCGATCTTCTTGATACGCATGTGCATTGTAAGTATGAAGATGAAGAGGATGGAGATGCAGCAATAGTGCATCATATTCGTGGAACATATAGAGTGTTGGGCAAATACGAAGAAGGCGAAACCTTCAGTGGCACAGATCGACTCAGTATGGCAGTTGCACCGAAGGCGATAGAGTGGATCAAAACTAAACCAAATGAGGTGATCTTTGGTGAGGGAGATAGACTTAATAGCAAGACCTTCTTTGAATCAGTGGGCGACGATCTAACAATAATACACCTGAAAGTGTCTGACAGCACTCGAGAGAAGCGTTATGAAGAGCGAGGAAGCAATCAATCTGATAAGTTCATACAAACTACCAAGACTAAATGCCAAAACGTCCTCGAGGCGTTTGGAGACCGCTCCACACTGTTTGGAGAGGAGAAGGGATGTGTGGTAGAGTTTCCCCACGAAACACCTGAAGACACAGACAAAATAGTCAGATTTTTGTTAAGTATTTGATTCTACAGCATATTACTTTTGGTTATATGCATATAGCCACAAAGTATAGCAAAAAGCTTTACTTCTTCTCAGTTATGCTGTAGAATGGTTGTTCACTTGATGAGAGAGGAAACAACTATGAAATACTATTTAACTGAAATCCCTGAGACTTACAGCAATGAAACACGATTAGCAATACTCACTAAAAGAATGGGAGACGTTCAGTCAGTAATTGAGGCAGAAAGTTTTTTAGACGCTAAAGTGAAATTTGGTTTTGAGTTGACACCTATTCAATCAGACCTTTATGAATAAGGGGATTTTATGAATACTAAAGATATCCTTGCTAAACTTCTCGCCACTGAAAATCTTACAGTGGTGCAGGAGAATGTTTCTACTGCATCATTCGATGTTAAAGATCGCGTTCTCACACTACCACAGTGGAACGATATGAAAGACTATACCTATGACCACCTTGTTGGTCATGAGGTTGGTCATGCTTTGTATACTCCACTTGATGGTTTACACGACGCAGTTTCTGATAAGGGTTCTGCATACAAATCATATCTGAATGTTATTGAAGATGCGCGTATCGAAAAGTTAATTCAACGAAAGTATCAAGGTCTTCGACGTGAGTTCGTCAAGTCTTATCGTAAGATGCTTGCTGAAAACTTTTTCGGTGGTGATATCGATGACATCAATGAAATGAATTTGATCGATCGTGTTAATGTTTACTTCAAATGTGGTCAGTCTGCTGGTGTTCGTATTGAAAAAGATGAGCAACACTGGATCGATGAGATTGCTGTAGCAGAAACATGGGAGCAAGTAGTGAGTATTGCTGATCGTATGTTTAGCGAGGCAGAAGAAAAACAAGAAGAACAGGAAAAACTAGAATCATTATATTCTGTGCCTGATGAAGACGATGATTCTGACAATGATGATGTTGACGAATCTGAAGAAGGTGAAGAAAGTGCACAAGGTGACGATTCAGATGAGGACGTTTCTGAAGATTCCGCTGATGCTGAATCTATTTCTAGTAATGTTGAAGAGGAAGAATCTGCGCAAGATGATTTGCAGACGCCACTACCACAAGATCCAAATGAAGAGATTGCATCAAAGACTGATGCAATGCTTCGTGACTCTATCGCTAGTGAACACTCTAATAATGCACACGCATCTACTGAAACGTATTTGACTGGTGATGTTGACTACAAACCATTCCTTACAGATTACAAGAATATTTTGAACACACCCATCAGCAGTATTCTTTATCGATCTTCTGAAGAACCAAACATCCCAGAAAACGAACAATATAATAGTAAATTAAATGCAGTCCTTGCAGAAAAAGCAAAAAAGTTATTAGTTGAATTTGCTGCTAACAACAAGAAAACAATCAACTATCTCGTCAAAGAGTTTGAGATGAAGAAGTCTGCTACTAATTACTCTCGCTCATATATCTCGAAGACTGGTGTGATTGATCCAGTGAAGATGAATTCATATCGATACAACGATGATATCTTCCGCAAAGTCAATATCATTCCTGATGGTAAGAACCACGGCATGATCATGTATCTTGATTGGTCTGGTTCAATGGTCAACGATCTATTCAAAACTGTCGAGCAGACTCTAAATCTGGTACATTTCTGCCGACAAGTAAACATACCATTCCGCGTGTATGCATTTTCTAATGCTCCTGTAGAATTTTATGAAGGTGATGAGGATCGAGAGGGAACTGATTTGAGAAATTCTTTCTCAGAGAATACACTTATTCCTGAAGAACAATATCGATTACTTGAGTTCTTCAATAACAAAATGAACAAGCATGATTTTAATGCCATGAGTGCTCGGATACTGTTGATGTCTAAAATGTCCAGATATCTAAAAGGCACATGGAGACTATATGGAACGCCATTAGATACTACCTTACATATGGCCAGTTTCGTGTATAATGATTTCCAACGTTCAAATCCAGTTGACATTGTGAATACAATTATTTTAACTGATGGATCATCACATGATTGCACAGCGACTGTAAATTGGGTAGATCGTGACAACAATGTACATTATGGTATAAAACGTTTGTGCCCACCTAGAAAAAGACAGCACGAGCAATATAAGAGAACTGTGATTGTCGATCACATCACTAAAAAGTCATATAATGTTTTCAGACATGACACAACGAAAAATCTAATCAAACTGTACAAAAACAGAACTGGATCAACAGTGATTGGGTATCGTATTGTTGGGTCTAGCAAAAGTCAGTTTATTACCACTCTTGCAGAATATGAAAAGAGTTTTGACTCTGCAGAGAAATATTATGAGTTATTCAAGTCTAACAGTTTCGTGAATGTGAATGGTCTTGGATATGACAAATACTTCATGATCAAAGGTGGTAAGTCTCTTGAGACATCGAATGGTTCATTTGAAGTCAGTGAATCTGCCAAGAAAGGTGAGATTCTCAGAGGATTTCGATCTGCGAACAAGAAAAAACTTGTCTCTAGAAAGATGTTGAATGAATTTATTGACGAGATTTCATAATGGAGAAACCTAGTGGTGCATTTTTTGAGACTTTGGGACAGTATGTTTATGCATACGTTGATCCAAAAACTAGAGAGTGGTATTACATTGGTAAGGGCAATGGAGATCGTTGCTGGAATCATGTTGACAGTAAAGGTTATGATTCAGACCACTTACACATTGTGGCAAAAAATCTTGATCGTTTTTTTGAGAAGGGCGATTGGCAGTCGTTCTTACTTGAATCTTTTTTAATTGCAACTAAACAACCAAAATTTAATTCTGTATCTGGACATTATAAGGAGTGCTTTGAAATGACATCATTATCATCTATGTTTTCTGAATATATTTCTGATCAACATGACAACTTTGAATCTTTCCCTGAATGGTACACTGAAAATTATGACACCTTTCGTGGGCGTTTGCGTGAAGTTAAAATCACTTCAGGTAACACATTCATTATGAGTAATGCTCGAAATGCTATCTACATGATGTGGTATTGGGATCCAAATGTTGAGGAAGTTAAGATCACATTCGAGGTCAATCAAGATGGAGATCGATTAAAAAAAACCAAACAAACAATCACCGAATGGTTAGATGAAAATGGATACAATGAAGTCTTTCCTGACGGCAAGAAACAAAAAATGGCAGTAAATGTTTCTAACATTGATGCAGTTATTAATTTATTTGCGGAGTTTATGTCATGAAAGTAGATGATGATTTTCCAAATCATGTAGAAAATGATAAATTTGAAGTGCTTGGTTGGTTCCTCGGAACTCAAGTACCGAAAAAGATACAAGAAATGCCTGGTGTATATCAGGTAGCTTTCCGTGGAAGCTTTCCAGAATGCAATTTCGCAAAACCTAAATCGGAGACTGTAACAATAGATGAACTTGTTCATCCAAATATTTTATATAATGGTGAATCAAACGATTTACACCGAAGAATCTCTGGAGAAGCAATGATAGTGAAGAAACCTTCTGTTTCTCGCAATTTTGATGGAAACGATACAAATCATGGAGCAATGTATCATCTCATTAATAAACTTGAATATCGTCCAGAGGATTTGATTTGGAGATCAATTAAATTTAAAACCAAAGAAGATGCATATGCTATGGAACAGGTTCTAATTTCAAAGCAGAAAAATTTATTAGGATTGCACCCTTTTGAAAAACAAGAACATGGAGCATATTTCGCAAAACCTAAATCGGAGACTAGTTCTTTGGTTAAATTTTTCTAAGTTGTTGATTCTATTGGCAATTTAGTTTGTCCAAAAGCTTGCCTTATATACCGTTTTGCTTTAGAATAGATGTATTGATTGAGTTGTATTTACTTTTACCTTTTGAGAGAGGACTATATTATGAACAAGCAAGAGAAAATATCTGTACTTGAGTCTGCACTAATTGAAAAGCTCGGAACTGAATTCACTGCTCCGCGAGCAACCATTCAGGCAATTGCTGATGAGAATGGTGTTGGTGTTCCACTTTGGATCTATGCTGACAAGAGTCTCCGTGTTGGGCGTGGTATGTATCGTTTGAATCTTCAGTCGAATGTCGTACCAATGAAACCAAAATCTGCTGCTCCAGTTGCAGCAAAACAAAATATGAATATGGAATCAGAATCATTTCAGGAGAATCTTATTCCTGCGACTGATCCATTATTCACTCCCTTTGGCAATTACAATCTTGTAAAAGATGTTGTCAAATCTAAAATGTTCTACCCTCTATACATTACTGGTCTATCAGGTAATGGTAAAACACTGAGTGTAGAACAAGCATGCGCATCCACCAAACGTGAAGTAATCCGTATTAACTTCACTGTGGAAACTGATGAGGACGATCTCATTGGTGGTTTCCGTTTGGTGGACGGTGAAACTAAGTTCTTCAAAGGACCAGTTATCAAAGCAATGGAACTTGGTGCAGTTCTGCTTTGCGATGAGATCGACCTTGCTAATCCAGCTAAGGTTATGTGTCTCCAATCTATTCTTGAGGGTGGTGGTTACTTCATCAAGAAGACTGGGGAGTACGTTACTCCCGCATCTGGTTTCACCGTAGTCGCCACGGCTAACACCAAAGGCAAGGGATCTGAGGATGGTCGCTTCATCGGCACTAACGTGATGAACGAAGCATTCCTTGAGCGATTCCCTATTACTGTTGAGCAATCCTATCCTACACCAGCGATCGAGAAAAAGATTGTTAGTGCAGTGTTTGCTGATCTAAAAGTAAATGATGCCGAGTTTATTGAGAAACTTGTCGACTGGGCAGATATCATTCGCAAGACTTTTTATGATGGCGGTGTTGATGAAATTATCTCTACTCGTCGTTTGGTTCACATTGCCAAAGCATACTCGATCTTCGGTGATCGTATGAAAGCGATTCAAATGTGTATCAATCGTTTCGACGATGACACCAAAATTTCCTTCGCTGATCTGTATTCTAAGATTGATGCTGGGGTTCAGATAGAGGAATCTTCTGAGGAAGCTTCTTCTGAATCTGAACAAAAACTTGACTAAATAAGTAGATTGCTTTAGAATGTATACATGTACTTGAATTTTGTTATGGAGATATTATGGAACTAACCATTGAATTAAGCGAACTTCGCAAAAAGAAAATCTTTGTTGCCACACCTATGTATGGTGGGCAATGCCACGGAATGTACACCAAGTCAACTGCCGACCTTGCCAAGATGGGTCAGGCATATGATATTGATATACGTTTCTTCTATCTGTTCAATGAATCACTCATCACTCGTGCACGAAACTATTGCGCAGATGAATTCGTTCGATCAGACTTCACTCATCTGATGTTCATTGATAGTGACATTGGATTTGATCCAAACGATGTACTCAGTCTTGCTGCAATAATGGATGAGAATGATCCTGATGGCAAGAAGATCGTTTGTGGTCCATATCCCAAGAAGACTATCGCATGGGAGAAGATCAAGCAAGCAGTTGATCGTGGTTTTGCCGACAAAGATCCAAACCAACTACAGAAGTTTGTTGGTGACTATGTGTTCAATCCTGCTGAGGGTCAGACTCAAGTGAAACTCAGTGAACCTGTCAAGGTTCTTGAGGGTGGTACTGGATTCATGATGGTCACTAAGGATGCATTCACTAAGTTTGATGCAGCATATCCTGACTATTCGTATCTCCCTGATCATGTTCGTACAGAACACTTTGATGGTACACGTGAGATCATGATGTACTTCCAAGCACTTATCGATCCTAAAAGTAAACGATATCTCTCAGAGGACTATATGTTCTGTCAGTGGATGCGTGAGTGTGGTGTTGATACATGGTTATGCCCATGGATGAAGTTGGATCACACTGGTTCATATACCTTTGGTGGTTCTTTGGCAGACCTAGCACAGATTGGTGCTACTGCTACTGCTGATCCAGATAAGATTGGAAAGGAGAAGCGCAAATGAGTGACTACAAGTACAATGAAGCAGAACTAGTGCAACAGTTGATGAACTACATCGACAATACTTATGATCAACACTACAGCAAGAATAAATTCCAAGCATCGGAGTTTATTTTTGATGCTGGTCATGGTGCAGGATTTACCATTGGGAATATTATGAAGTATGCCCAAAGGTATGGCAACAAAGGTAACACCGAAGAAGCGAGAAAAGATCTAATGAAGATCTTACATTATGGAGTCATGGCATTATACAATCATGACATTAAAAATGGAGTAGATAATGAAAATCAGTGAGCAAACATTTAATGTATTGAAGAACTTCTCTAGCATTAATCCTTCGATCTCAGTCAAAGCAGGTCATACACTGCGCACAGTATCTGAACAGAAAAACATTCTGGCACAGGTTACTGTCCCTGAGGAATTTCCAAAAGACTTTGCAGTATATGAGTTGAATCAACTATTGGGTCTCGCTACTCTGTTTGAAGATGGTGAGTATGACTTTGGTGAACGTGCACTTACTATCAGTGAAGGTAAAAACTCTTCGAGTTATACTTACACCGATGCGTCTATGGTAACTTCTCCACCTGAGAAACAAATTGAATTGCCATCAGTGGATGTGAAGTTTGCTTTCAATTGGGACGATCTCAAGAAGATTACTAATGCAGCAAATCAGTTGGGTCTACCAGAGATTGTAGTAAAAGGTAGTGATGGAAAGATAACACTCGTTGCTACTGATAGCAACAATCCAACATCCAACAAGTTCTCTCAAGATCTAGATCTAACAACTGATGCCGAGTTTGACTTTGTATTCAAAGTTGAGAACTTCAAGTTTATTCAGCAAGACTACGTTGTATCAATCTCTCAAAAAGGTATCTCGCATTTTCAAGGAAAGAGTGTTGAGTACTGGGTAGCAACTGAAGCTGGGAGCAAGTACAATGGTTAGTATTAGCGAGGATGTTGCGAAGGCGATGTTGTCAATAATTGATATGAGCGCAAAGGCAGGCGTGTTCGTTGGTTCTAATCTTACTGTCGCAGGACAAGTGAGAGGAGAACTTGAAAGATCAATGGAACAATCAGAAAAGGCAAATGAAAATGAGTAGCAATGTGGTGATTCCTAGTGATGATGAAACAAAGAAACGTGTTCGTGATGCCCTTGTGGAGATATCAAACTCTATGACACGCATGGATGCTGAACGCGATCTGATTAAAAATATCTTACAAGATGTTGATGATGATACAGGTGTGCCGAAGAAATACATTCGCAAGATGGCACGAATCTATCACAAACAAAATCTCAATGAAGTCAAAGCAGAAAATGATGACGTTGAAACCTTGTACGAAACTGTGGTGTAGTATAATGGGGATATCAAAAACTCAAGAAGCATTAGCAAGAATTCAACAAGTCGATCCAACAGCTCATGCAGTTTTATCAAGTTGTGTAGCAGCAGCTTTTGGTGGAACACTGACAGTAAATGGATTCCAACAAATAATGGAAGAAGCAGGTGTGTTGCAATCTGAAGATACTGATGTTGATTTTGTTATTGAAAGTATTGTGATGATAATAATGACTGGTTGATTGATATTAGTAATTGAGATATAATAGATGTATTATGTGAATGGAGTATTATATTATGAGAGAACAATTTTTGTGGGTCGAGAAGTATCGACCAAAAACTATTAGTGACACCATCCTTCCTGATAACCTAAAAGAAACATTTCAAACATTTGTAGAAGATGGCACTGTACCAAATCTATTATTGACTGGTGGTGCAGGTGTTGGTAAAACAACAGTTGCTAAAGCAATGCTAGATGAGATCGGTGCTGACTACATCATCATCAATGGTTCCGACGAAGGTCGATACATTGATACACTACACAACAAGATAAAGAACTTTGCTTCCTCAGTATCACTGGCAGGTGGACGCAAGTATATTATTCTTGATGAAGCAGACTACATGAATGCGCAGTCGATTCAACCTGCATTGCGTAACTTCATGGAGACTTACTCAGCAAACTGCGGTTTCATTCTAACATGTAACTTCGTAAACAAGATCATCGCGCCACTACACAGTCGGTGTTCGGTGATCGAGTTTCGTATCCTTGCAGCACAGAAACCTAAACTTGCTGGGCAGTTCTTCAAACGTGTCAGTAAGATTCTACAGACAGAAGGAATTGAGTTTGATCAGAAGGTAGTTGCCGAGATGATCACTAAGCACTTCCCTGACAATCGTAGGATACTGAACGAACTACAACGTTATAGTGTATCAGGTAAGATCGATTCAGGTGTTCTTGCCAATCAAGTTGACTCTGATATGAAGACGTTGATCAATGGCATGAAGAACAAAGAGTTCTCAGTGGTTCGTAAATGGGTTGCGCAAAATGTAGACGGTGATATGACTCCGTTCTTCCGTAGGTTCTATGAGTCTATACATGAACATGTAGCACCATCAAGCATCCCTCAGATAGTTGTGACACTTGCCGAGTATCAATACAAGTCTGCGTTTGCTGCTGATCAGGAAATCAATACAACCGCCATGTTGACTGAAATTATGGTTGATGCGGAGTTTCAATAATGGCAAAATCAAATCCGTTTGACTACACGAATGCCATAACACAAACAAAAAAAGATCTTATGCGTGGTACTGCCAATGATGATCTGGCAGAAAAAGATTACAATGCGTTTCTAAATAATCGTGCTTTATCTTATCATAGTGACACTGTTCACTTTGCTAATGAGATGAATCGTTTGAGTCATATAGATAATCTTTTACAGTTCGACTTTTTACTAAATATTGTCAGACCCAGAAAGCGAGTTGCTAAATGGGCGAAAAAAGATAATGATAGTGACTTGTTGACTGTTAAAGAATATTTTAATTATAACGACTCAAAAGCACGCCAAGCACTTTCTATCCTCTCGCCCCAACATCTTGCAGAAATAAGAATAACACTGACAAAGGGTGGAAGAGATGATAGAAAACATGATTGAAGTCAAACTGAATAATGAGGATGACTTCTTAAAGATTAGAGAAACACTGACAAGGATTGGCGTCGCGTCAAAGAAAAACCAAACGATATATCAATCTTGTCACATTTTACATAAACAGGGAAGGTACTACATTGTTCACTTCAAAGAACTCTTTGCGTTGGATGGAAAACCTTCGAACTTTGCCGACGAAGATATGGGACGTCGTAATACTATTGCTAATTTGCTTGCTGAATGGAGTCTTGTTACTCTCAACGATCCTGACCGTAGCAGTAGTCCAGTTGCCCCACTATCTCAAATCAAAGTTCTGCCATATAAAGAAAAAGCTGATTGGGAACTAGTCGCGAAATATAACTTAGGAAAAAAGAGGTAGAAATACATTATGTCAAATTTTGCAATGGTAAGTGAATTTATGAATGCATTTGGGCAAGAGGTAAAAACAAAAACTGAGATGCCTGATAAAGAAACACAAGTTCTTCGATATGCTTTAATCGCAGAAGAACTCAATGAATTTGTTGACGCAATGAAACAGGAAGACTTAGTAGAAGTCGCTGATGCGTTGGCAGATCTTCTCTATGTTGTCTATGGTGCTGGACATGCGTTCGGTATTGATCTCGACAAATGTTTCGCTGAAGTCCAACGTTCAAATATGAGCAAGTTGGGCGAGGATGGTAAACCCATGTATAGAGATGATGGTAAGGTAATGAAAGGTCCAAACTTTTCAGAACCACAACTTGAAGAATGCTTGAATTTAGGAGAATAATATGAATGGAATGATGGGTACAGTAGACTTGATAGATATTATGTTGATTGTTATTTTAATCGCTGCAATGGCATTTATGTTTATTTCTGTTCTTTCTGATAAACCAGAAGAAACTGAAACTGAAAAGATGCTCAGGGAAAGAGCTGAAAAAAAGATTTCAAATAAAGGGCCAGACTCATGGCCATTTCCTACTGCTGAAACAATGGAACCAAAACGTGCAAGAACTAAAAAAGGCCATTACATAAAAGATGATCCTAACACAGCAGAAAACGAAGCATGGGTTGGTGGTGAGGCACCTGCTGACAAACCTAAGAAAGCAAAGAAGAAGTCAACCACCACAAAGAAGAAAGTGACAACCAAAAAGTCTACTACTGTCAAGAAAAAGGCAACGACTACCACTACCAAGAAGAGAAAACCAAAGGCGAAAAAAGAAACTTCTTGATCTAGTGGGTGAAATGTAGTAGAATAGTTATAAATAGTTGTATCGTTCATCCATTAAATATGGACGGAAGTAGGCTACTCAGTCGAAGGAACGTATTATCATCGTTCATCTCGAAAGAGACGGAAGTAGGTAATAGTTACCGAAGGAACGCACCTAACTTTAAAAAGGAGGGTGTTATGAGACTATGGTC